>Ga0081538_10000973_pt1 | contig 30622 bp, 25 predicted proteins | sample TabmetS5T2R1_FD_71022 | JGI IMG/M metagenome (GOLD analysis project Ga0081538, IMG submission 71022) | Tabebuia heterophylla rhizosphere microbial communities from the University of Puerto Rico - S5T2R1 | ecosystem: Host-associated > Plants > Roots > Rhizosphere ...
CACCACATCGCCGGCCGCAACCCGCTCCGCGCCCAAGATCTTTTCTCGTTCCACAACGCCAGTAGCGGCGCCTGCCACGTCGTATTCCTCAGGCCCCAGCAGCCCGGGATGTTCGGCGGTCTCCCCGCCGAGCAGTGCGCAACCGGCCTCGGCGCAGGCCATGGCAATCCCTTGAACGATTGCGGCGATGCGCTCGGGATGGACCTTGCCGCAGGCGATGTAATCGGTCATGAACAGCGGTTCAGCGCCGCATACCACAAGATCGTCGACGACCATGCCAACTAAGTCGAAGCCGATGGTGTCGTGACGATCCAGCGCCTGCGCAATGGCGACCTTAGTGCCGACTCCATCGGTGGAGGTAGCCAGCACCGGATGATCGAGTTTCGCAATCCCGCTGGCATCGAAGAATCCCGCAAAGCCGCCAATGCCACCCAAGACCTCTGGACGCCGAGTTTTGGCGACCCAGTCATTCATCAGCTCGACAGCTCGATGACCAGCCTCGATGTCCACCCCAGCCGCCGCGTACGCCGACTTGTCAGCGTCGGTGGTCGCTCTGGCAGCCATCGACGCTGACAAGTCGGGGAGAGTTAGGGGCGGCTGAGGGCATCAGCGGCACCGACTCCAGAGGCCACTGGCTCAAGATCAGCGGAGTCCTCCAAGATCGACTTGCCCAGCCGCTCGCTGAGTGGCAATTCGACCGGATAGACGCCGTCGAAACAGGCACGGCAAAGCGACTTTTTGCCAACCTGGGTCGCCGCGACTAGGCCGTCAAGCGAGACATAACCGAGTGAATCGGCTCCGATGGAACGGCAAATCTCTTCGGTGTCCAGGCCATTGGCGATGAGTTCGGCTCGGGTTGCGAAGTCGATGCCGTAGAAGCACGGCCACTTCACCGGCGGAGAGGAGATGCGTACGTGCAGCTCGGCCGCTCCCGCCTCGCGAAGCATCCGCACCAGCGCCCGCTGTGTGTTGCCGCGCACGATGCTGTCATCGACGACGACCAGCCGCTTTCCCGCGATGACGTCGCGCAGCGGGTTCAGCTTCAGCCGAATGCCCAGCTGACGAATGGTCTGGCTGGGTTGGATGAAGGTTCGGCCGACGTAGGAGTTCTTGACCAGCCCTTGCCCATATGGGATGCCGGACGCCTCGGCGTACCCGATTGCTGCCGGCGTACCGGACTCAGGCACCGGGATGACGAGATCAGCATCGGCCGGGTACTCGCGGGCGAGCGTACGCCCCACCTCCACCCGAACAGAGTGCAGTCGCCGACCCGAGATCATCGTGTCCGGCCGGGCCAGGTAGACGTACTCAAACAGGCAGCCTTTGGGATCGGCCCTGGCAAAGGTACGACTCCGCAGGCCATTGGCATCAACGGCAATCAGCTCGCCTGGCGTGATCTCTCGAATGAACGTGGCCCCCACAATGTCCAGCGCTGCGGTCTCACTGGCGACTACCCAGCCGCGTTCCAGCCGCCCCAGCACCAGCGGCCGGATGCCTTGCGGATCCCGTGCCGCGTACAGCGTCTCCTCGTCCATGAAGACGAGGCTGAATGCGCCACGCAACTTGGGAAGCACCTGCAGTGCCGCCTCCTCGGTGCTCAAACCGGCAAAGGTCGCCATCAGTGCAGTGATCAGAGAGGTATCGCTGGTTGCGTCGGACATCGAGCCCGGGAGCAGCGTGCCGGAGTGCTGATCCCGCTCCTTCAGCCAGGTTTGCAGCTCTAAGGAGTTGGTCAGGTTGCCGTTATGGGCGAGCGCGATGCTTCCGACGGCGGTTGACCGGAAGGTGGGTTGGGCGTTCTTCCAGACACTCGCCCCGGTGGTGGAGTAGCGGCAGTGCCCGATGGCCAAGTGAGCGTTACCAAGTGAATCAAGCGTTGCCTCGTTGAAGACCTGGGACACCAGGCCCATGTCTTTGAAGACCACGATCTGCGAGCCCTTGCTGACCGCAATTCCCGCCGATTCCTGGCCCCGGTGCTGCAGGGCGTAGAGCCCGAAGTAGGTGAGCTTGGCTACTTCCTCGTGCGGCGCCCAGACGCCGAAGACGCCACATGCGTCCTGGGGTCCCCGATCTTGTGGATCCAGGTCGTGGTTCAGCAGACCATCACCTTGTGCCACTACTTCATGGTATCTGTCAAGACCTCACATCATGGTGAGTTGGGACCATGCCACCAAGTTCGGTGTAAGCGATATACCCTTTCTCCTGCCATGGAGTCACGAAAGACTGCACGGACCATGAGCATCGGCGCGTGGTCGGACTTCGCCGGTGCCACGAAGTCCGAAGTCGTCGACCTGATCGTCAGCAACCTCTTTAACTTCTCCGTGGTGATCGGCGCGATCGTGATGTTCGCCGCTGCTGGTACTCCGATCATCTGGCTGGGTGCCGTGATGGTGCTGGGTTCGGTGATCATGCTCGGCTGGCTGCTGCGTCGCGATCTCCTTCGGGCCAAGGCGCTGCTGGCGAACTATCAAGCGGCACGAATCGCGGTGCTCATTGCCGTTGCTGCCGGCTATCTGGCGCGCCGGCCGGACGAAGCCACCTGGATTTGGGGCGCTACCGGCCTCGCCATTCTTGCGATTCTGGTGGAGCCAAGCATTCGGCTGTTGCTGGCAAAGGCGACGCCCGTGGCGGTGCAGTTGCCGGGCTTTCCTGAAGTGCCGAGGCCACCGTTCAAGCGTGAAGTCATCCCGCTTGCCCCGTTCGCTGCGGCAGTGGTGGGCGGCGTGCTGGCCGTTGTGGGAGCACCCGGTTGGGCTTACTTGTTGATCGTCGCCATCAGCACTCTGCCGGCAGTGATCATGGTGGCGTACGCGCTTCGAGCATTAATGATCAGCCGTAGCTCGGCAATGAGCATTCGCAAGGCGCTGCAGCAGTATCAACCCGAGTTTGCCGTGTACTACGCCGCCCGCGTCGGAGCGCGCTACCAGCTCGGCATGTGGCTGCCGTACTTCGAGCGGGTGAACCGGCGCTTCATAGTGATCACATGTCACCCGAGCACCGTGCCTGAGATCACCGAGCTCACCTCGGCTCCAGTGGTGATTCCCAAGCTCAAGAGTGCACACGGGCGCCTTTGGCATCTTGTGGTGGATTCGCTCAAGGTCGCGTTCTATGTGCAGAACCATCAGGCCAATGCCGACATGATGCGCTTCGACCGGCTGACTCACATCTGGTTGAACCACGGAGACTCTGACAAGGCGGCCAACTACAGCGCCCGGCATGCAGCCTTCGACAAGGTTTTCGTGTCTGGTCAGCAGGGCGTGGAGCGGTATGCGGCACACGGCGTCAGAATTCTCCCGGAGCAATTCTCAATCGTCGGCCGTCCACAGATCGAACGGATCGTGACGCGCGATGAGCCGCTGCCGCCTGAGACACCGCGTACCGTGCTCTACGCTCCAACCTGGCACGGCGGCAAGCCCAACACCAACTACTCCTCTCTTTTCCTCGGCCCCAAGATCGTTGACGCGCTGCTCGAGCGGGGCGTGACAGTGCTCTTCCGACCGCATCCGCACACCTATCGCGACCCACAGCAGACGGGCATTGCGCACGATATTCACCGCAAGCTGAATGCTGACCGCAAGGCCACCGGCCGGCAGCACGTCTACGGGCGTACGGCTGACGTCGAATGGGACATCCCCGAGTGCTTCAACCACTGCGACGCATTGGTAACCGACGTGTCATCGGTCGCCTCGGACTTCCTAGCAACCGGGAAGCCGCTGGCCATGGTCGCGATCCAGCAAAAGGGCCCGGCCTTCCGCAAGGCGATTCCGATGGCGAAAGTGGCATACGTAATCGAGCGCGACCTGAGCACCCTGCCGCAGGCATTCGACGAGCTGCTCGGTCCTGACTCCCTGGCTGAGGCCCGCCACGCCTATCGCTCCTACTGTCTGGGAGACGCTCTTGGGCCTGACGCGCCGCTGCCGTTCGTTCGGGAGGTCAACTCGATTCTCGACGGTCCGCGTCCAGAGCGACGACCAGCCGTTCCGGTGAAGGGGGACCAGCGCGCCGCGCGGTGACGCCGGCCCAGCCCTCCTACCCGAAAGGGGTCAGAGACACCATCAAAATCGGCGAGGTGGTTGGCGGCTTTGACCACTTTTGTGGGATGGCTGGCGCCGGTCGGAGATTCGTCACACTTTGCGGCTCGGCCTCGTCAAACAGGTGGGACCGTAAATGCAGGACTTCTTGAGAGGAACGACAAATGGCTCTGCAGGTGACCACGATCATGCTCGGCGTCGAGGACCTAGCCCGTTCCAAGGCCTTCTATGGCGAAGGTCTGGGCTGCAAGGTGGAGCAGGACTATCCGGGCTTCGTCTTACTCAATCTGGGCGACGGGTCCTCCTCGCTCGCTCTCTATCCGCGTGAGGCTGCAGCACAGGATGCCGGTGTCTCGCCAGAGGGGTCGGGCTATCCCGGTGTGTCGTTTCACTACATCGTTGAGACCCGCGAGGCGGTGGATGAGGTGATAAGCCAGGCCGTCGCAGCCGGTGCTGACGTTGTCCGTGAGGCGGCTTCTGCCGGATGGGGCTACTTCGGTTACTTCGGCGATCCTGACGGCTACCTCTGGAAGGTTGCGACCTCTTCTTAGGATCGCTGCTCCAGCTGGCCCAGGCCTCGATTCAATGAGTTGGCGGCGTTTCCCGCGGGGACGCCGCCGATTACCCGAACGGTACTGAAATCACTTTTGCCAGTTGAGCGGAACAAAACAATTTATTAGGAATTCCCCGGCACAATCGAAAGCTCTGAGGTGAACAGCAGTAATTCCATATGCATCCAAAGGACTCTGAAGGCAAAGTGGAACGATCCAGTTCATTACCGCAACAGGCAAATGGCGACGGAGGCTCGAGTCAGTTTAACGGGTTATGTCTTGGCCGGCCCTCGCCACGCTCGCTCGAATGGCAACCGCCACGCGTGCGGAGCAACCAGTTGGTGAATGGCGTTCGGTCCCCAGGTGCCGGGCGAGTACGGCCGCACGAGCGGAGGATCCTTGAGTAAGGGCTCCGAGCGCTCCCAGAGGCTCTCGATACCTTCAGCCGTAGTGAAAAGCGTGTGATCATCACGCATCGCGTCCAAGATCAACCGCTCGTACGCTTCAAGAATGTCACCAACCCGATCCGTCTCATGGGTTGAGAATTGCATGCTCAACTTGTCGAGCTTCATGCCAGGTCCAGGTCGCTTGCCGTAGAACGAGAGGGAAACTTTGGCCTCGTCAGCAAGATCAAAAGTAAGATGGTCCGGACCGGACGAGCCGACCCCCGATCCTGCGGGGAACATGCTCTTCGGAGCCTCTTTGAAGGCAATCGAGATGATCCGCAGGCCCTCGGCCATCCGCTTGCCGGTCCGGCAGTAGAACGGTACCCCGGCCCAACGCCAGTTGTCGATACCGCATTTCAAAGCAATGAAAGTTTCAGTATCGGAATCTCGTGCGACGCCATCTTCTTCGCGATATCCGGAGTACTGACCGCGGACAACTTCACGCGGATCAAGCGGCAACATTGAGCGAAAGACTTTGTTCTTTTCCTCGCTAATTGCCCGTGGTTCTAGTGCCGTTGGCGGCTCCATCGCGACAAATGCGAGCACCTGGAAGAGGTGCGTCACGACCATGTCCTTGTACGCTCCGGTCACCTCGTAGAAGCCCGCGCGACGATCCAGGCCCAGAGTCTCAGGGATGTCGATCTGGACGTGATCGATGAAGTTGCGGTTCCAGATAGGCTCGAACAGCCCGTTGGCGAAGCGGAACGCCAGGATGTTCAGCGCGGCTTCCTTGCCAAGGAAGTGGTCGATCCGGAAGATCTGGCGCTCTTTGAAAGTCTCGTGCAGCTGATCGTTCAGGGTTATCGCGCTCCGCAGATCGGTGCCGAACGGCTTCTCCATGACAACCCGTGAGCGGTCGACGAGCTTGGCCTCCCGTAGGGTGTTGATAACTTTCGGCGCGGCCGCCGGCGGCACGCTGAGGTAGTGCAAGCGGCTGGCTGGCCCACCAAGCTTCTCTTCCGCAACCTGAACCATCTTTGCCAAGCCCTTGGGGCCAGCCGACTGCGGGATGTAGGTAAGTTTCTCGGCAAATGAGTCCCAGTGCCCTTCGGTGAGCGGGTGGTGGCTGAACTCGGTCACCGCCTGCTTGGCGAACTTACGGAACTCCTCCTCGGTGTAGTCCTCCAGTGAAGTCCCGATCACTTGGATATCTGGCGCCAGCTCCGATAGGGCGAGATGCGCCAAGCCAGGAAGAAGCTTGCGCCGAGACAGGTCACCGGTAGCCCCGAACAGCACAATGACATGCGGCGGAATGGTCTCCATAGCTCTGCGCATCTGCGCGCCGGGCGCTGGGTAGGCAATGGTCTGAACACTTGAATCGGCCACGCCTCGATGCTCCCACCTAGCGCGCGGCCGCAACAAGATGACGCCTGGATTTATCCCGGCGTGAGCGTCGATAGCGCGCGTCGACATCGTCGGCTGCGAAGCGCGCTGCGCGAACGCCCGAAAGATCCGGGCGTGAGCGTCGGGTAGCGCGCGCCGACGAATGGAGGAGCGATGAGTGAACGGCCCAGAAACCGATCGATCTTCGCCTCGCGATCCGTTTGCGAAGCACGATGACATCGTCGGCTGTGAAGCGCGCTGCGCGAACGCCCGAAAGAATTGAGCACATGGGTCATGTACTGCCGTATGCCGCCAATTGCTCCCTGCTGTTTACCGAGGTCGAATTGTTGGAACGTCCGGCCGCTGCTCGGGCAGCCGGTTTTGACGCAATCGAATTCTGGTGGCCGTGGCCGGCGGATCCGGTGCCACCCGATGGGGAGATCGACAGATTCATTACCGCGGTACGCGACGCCGGGGTGCAGCTGATCGGGCTGAACTTCTTTGCCGGCGACCTGGCTGGTCCCGACTGCGGCGTGCTCTCGATCCCAGCACGGTCTGGAGAGTTCCGGGACAACATTGAGGTCACCGTTGGTATTGGAAGGGCCCTCGGCGTACGCGCATTCAATGCGCTCTACGGCAATCGGGTGAGCAAGGCGACGCCGCAGCAGCAGGATGATCTTGCCGCCGAGAATCTGACGCTGGCGGCAAGAGCGGCCGCCGCCATCGATGCCACGATCTTGGTCGAACCAGTAAGTGGCCCGAAACCGTATCCGCTACGGACCGCCAAGGACGTCATCGCCGTCCTGGACCGGGTGGAGGCACCGAACGTCGGCTTTCTCTGTGACCTGTTCCATTTGGCCAACAATGGCGATGACATCGACGCCGTGCTGGCGGCGTACGCCCATCGGATCGCCCACGTACAGATCGCCGACCATCCCGGACGCGGCGAGCCCGGCAGCGGCACCCTGGATCTCAATCGCTACCTGAGCATGATTCAGGCCAGCGGCTACACCGGCTCCGTTGCCCTGGAGTACATCCCGACGACGACCACGATTGACAGCCTGCGCTGGCTACGGCAGGAGAAGCTGATGCAGCCGTGACGATCGCTGCAGCCCTAGGTACGTTTCGCAACACAGCCGTCTAAACCACCGACGACGGGCCTCGCGACGGGTCGTTTCCCACCACAGTCCTCAAAACGCTCCGACTGAGCGGAGCCGAGCCTCCTTATTTAGCTGCTGCGGTCTCCATGGGCCCGCCACGGACGGGCTGCCCATTGATCACGCGACGCTCATTGTCGCGGAACCGTGGTTCGTAGTGGGCGAAGAACACCTTGCCGACAAGGTCGCGCCGGCTTCGCACACCGGTCTTCTCGAAGACGCGCTTCAAGTGCTGCTGCACGGTGTGGGTAGAGACGAACAACTCGTCGGCGATCTGCACTGTGGAGTCCCCCCGAAGGACCAGCCGCGTGACCTCCTGCTCGCGCTCGGTCAACCCGTACGCCGACATGAGCAAGGGTGAAATACGTGCCGGATGGGCCGGCTCGATGATCACTGCGGTACGTCGCACTCCGTTAGCCACAAGCGCAGCCCCATGGAGCAGAATCCAGCGACCGTCGTTCGACAGGACTCGTGCGACCGCAACCTCGCCAGGATCATCCTTACTTTCGGCGGTCCGCAAGGCGCGGCCTGCCACTGCTAGCACCGCGGGCGGCAGCTTGCTCCGAGCCTGCCAATCGCCGCCGGGTAGTTCGCCGAGCCAATGCTCGACGCCGGGAGTGAGGGACTCCACACTCCAGTCCGCGCCAAGCACGACAAGTCCGGGAGCGTCGGATCGCTCGGGCTCGGAGGCCTCGCCAACCAGAAGGCCGCGGCGAGCGCCCTCGGCGAGGTGGGGCGCAACGGCAAGCAACAGCTGCCGCTCCTCCGGAGTGAATGTCGGTTGTCCCGGCTCACGATAGAGGGTGAGCACCCCCCACGCCTCTCCGGCTGGCGTGCGTAGGGCGAGTCCGAGCTCCTGCTCGGCTCCGTACGGGTGCACATACTCCCGCCAAGCACGGCTGCGACTTGGATCCCCACCGGTCACCTCGTGCAGCGTCGAGATCCCCGCCTTGGAACGAGCAATGTTGGCCAGGCTATGCAAGTCGAAGTCGTCCTCGTAGTACTCGTGCGCGAGCCATTCGGGTGGGAACTCCCCAAGGAAGCCGTGGTCATGGTGGCTGGTGACGAGGAGTGACGTTGGATCGAGGGTGAACCAGCAGGGCGTTATGTAGTACGGCACGGCACTCGCGATCGCGTCGCGGGCCTCGCACCAGAAGTTCACGAGATCGAGCCCTCGACCGCGTAGCTCCGCGATCCGTTTGGCAGCGCGCTCGTTCGCGTACGAGCCCACAAGCGGATGCTACGCCCGCTGCTTGACCAGCGGAAATACCACTTTTCTGGAATAGGCAGGCGGCCCACGGAGAACTAGCTTCGCCGATATGGGAGGCGGGGCGCGGACGCCAGAGGACCTGGAGACGCTGCTCGAGGACGCATTCGTGCTACGTAGCGGTGAAGCGATGGCCGAGCTGTTCGAGGACGGTGCCGTGGTAGTCGCGTACGACGGAACCCGGGAAGCGCGGGGCGGACCGGAGATCGAGCATTTGGTGAGGGAGATGTGGCAGCACAACCGCACCTATCTCGCCGAGCCACGGCAAATAGTCCAGGCGGGCAGTACAGCGTTGATCATGACCGAGCGCGGTGCCAACGTTGTTCGCCGCGGAACCGACGGCGCATGGAGATATGCCATCGCCCTCCTTCCTCAAGATCACATACCACCGAGGAGAAGCAATGGTGCAGCAGGCGAGCACGGAACGAGACATCTTGAGCACGATCCAAGATCAAAATGATCTTGTTGAAGCCTTGCGTTCGGGCGTGGATGGCCGGGTACTGACCGAGGATGATGCGGAGTACGACGAGGCGCGTACTCCTTACTTTCCGGTCAGGATCGGCAAGCCGGTGGCGGTCGTACGACCCAAGCATGCCGATGACGTAGCAACAGTTGTCGAGGCAGCTCGGCGTAAGAGTCTCCCGCTGTTCGTCCGCAGCGGAGCGCACCACGCCGCAGCCCACAGCACTGGCGACGGTCTGCTCATCGACCTCCGCTCGCTGAACAACCTTGATATTGATGTCGCGGGCCAGACGGCCTGGATCGGGACCGGTCTCACGGCCCAAGAGGTGGCTTGGGCGCTCGCGCCACACGGACTTGCAGTTGGGTTTGGCGACACCGGCAGTGTCGGTATCGGCGGGCTCACGCTCGGCGGCGGGATCGGCTTCCTGAGCCGGCTGCATGGGATGACCATCGACAACGTCCTCGCCGCGGAGATCGTCACTGCTGATGGTCGAGTGCACACGATTGATCATGAACATGAGCCGGATCTGTTCTGGGCAATCCGGGGCGGCGGCGGCAACTATGGCGTCGTTACCAAGTTCCGCTACCGGCTCGCCAGCGTTCCGCAGGTATACGGCGGTCCGCTCATCTTGCCGGCCACACCGGTCACCATCTCCCGGCTCGCCCAGGCCTGCGCCGAGGCGGACGACGCGTTGACCGTCATCCCCACCGTGATGCCCGCTCCCCCGATGCCGTTCCTTCCTGCGGAGATTCATGGCCAGATGGTGATCATGGCCGTGGTCTGTTACGCGGGTGACGTGGAGCAGGCGGAGGATGCGCTACGGCCGCTGCGGGAGATCACGACACCTGTTGTGGACATGGTGCAGCCCATGCCGTACGCCACGCTGATGGATGAGGAACTACCTTTCAGGGGGCATCCGATGGCCATACGCAACATGTTCCTTGATCACATCGATGAATCCGTTGGGGCAACGATTCTGGAGGGCCTAGATCGCTCGGACTCCTGGCTGCCATTGGTGCATTTTCGGGTGATGGGCGGTGCGATTAGCCGCGTCGCACCTGACGCGACGGCGTACGCCCACCGCAAGTCCCCGATCATGGTGTTCGTCGCGCGACCTCTGGAAGACGATGAGTTAGCGGCTCGGCAGTGGACCGAGGAGCTGGCCACGGCGCTGTATCAGGGTGATGCCGGCGCGTACGTCAACTTCTTCGGCCCGCACGATGCCGATCGGCTCGAGGCCGCGTATCCGGGCGAAACCCTGGCACGGCTGCGGCGGATCAAGGCCACCTACGACCCGACCAACCTGTTCCGCAACAACGTGAACATCACGCCCGCCTAGTGCGTGCCTTCCTTGCGTAAGTGGTCGCACCCGACACCTCTAATGACGACCTTGTTGTCGCTGGCGACCCCTTTCCGTCAGACCGGGTGGAGAAGCGCGCTCGAGGCTTGATCGGCAAGCCATTGCTCGGCGTCGTCCCATGACCAGCGCCGCTCGAAAAACAGATGCCATGACCGGTGGCCGAAGTAGAACCACAAGATGTCGGTTGCTCGTCGTACGGTCAGGCCCTCCTTGAGTGCATGCAGCTCCTGCAGTCGCCTGGCTGTCTTGTCGAGCGTATGAATGTACAGCCGATCCGAACTCTGAAGAGTGCTGGCGGCCGTCTCGTCGATTGCCGCGGCGCTCACCTCAACTTGGATCAGATCGTGATACCGCTCGTTGTCCATCCGAGTGGCGTGGGCCGTAATCTCAACGACCTCTGGCGGAGATTGACTCGCTCTGATCGCCTGCAAGCTCTCCTCGACGATCGGGTCACGTACGGCGTCCTGTACCAGCCTTGCCAGGATCGCTGACTTGCCACCGATGCTGGCGTAGACGGTAGGGATCGCAGTGCTGGCGGCGCTAGCGATATCGGCGACCGTAACCCGGCCATAGCCCCGCTCGAGGAACAACCGCATCGCGGCGGACAGGATTGCGGTTCGCGTGTCAGCGGCCGCCCGATCACGCCGGGGGGAGCGGTACGGCCTGTTCTCGCCGGATGCGGACATTTCCACTTGAATCCTCTTTCATTGGATATAGGATTCATATATCGAATATAGAGCGCATCTGAAGTATAGCCCCGCCGAAGGAGGGACACAGTGAACATCATTCAAGACCGCGACGACTTCGTGGAGGCCCTGCGCTTGGGCGTTGATGGCCAAGTGCTCACCTCAGGCACTGACTACGAGGACGCACGGACGCCGCACTTCCCGATCCGAGTGGGTAATCCGCTGGCCGTCGTACGACCGAAGCATGTCGATGATGTAGCTGCTGCAGTCAACGCAGCTCGGCTTACTGGGCTGCCGCTTTTCGTGCGTAGCGGAGCTCATCACGGCGCAGCGCACAGCACCGGTGACGGATTGCTCGTCGATCTCCGCTCGCTCGACAGCATCGACATCGACGTGGCTGATCGGACCGCTTGGGTGGACACCGGCCTCACGGCTGCGCAGGTCGCCTGGGCGCTCGCGCCACACGGACTCGCGGTCGGCTTTGGCGACACCGGCAGTGTTGGTATCGGCGGCCTCACGCTCGGCGGCGGGATCGGCTTCCTGAGCCGGCTTTACGGGATGACCATCGACAATGTCATCGCCGCCGAGATCGTGACCGCCGACGGCCGACTGCACATTGTTGATCAAGACCACGAGCCGGACCTGTTCTGGGCGATACGTGGGGGCGGCGGCAACTTCGGGGTCGCCACCAGATTCCGCTACCGGCTGGCCGAGGTTCGGGAGATATACGGTGGTCCGCTGATCTTGCCGGCTACGCCCGACACCATCGCGAAGCTTGCCGAGGTGTGCATCGCTGCCGACGATGCGCTGACCGTCATTGCGAATGTGATGCCGGCGCCGCCTATGCCCTTCATTCCGGAGGCGGTACACGGACAGCTCATCATTCTGGCAAGGGCCTGTTACGCGGGTGACATGCAGCAGGCCGAGCCGGCAGCGCAGCCGTTGCGGGAGATCGCAACGCCTGTCTTTGATCTGATGCAGTCCATGCCGTACGCCACTCTGCTGGACGAGGAAGCGCCCTCCAAGGGACATCCGGTGGCAGTGCGGAACATGTTCATCAACACCATCGATGAATCCGTTGGCGCCACCATTGTGGAGGGTTTGCAGCGTTCCGACACCTGGTTGCGAGCGGTGCAGTTCCGAGTGCTGGGTGGTGCGATCAGCCGCGTCGGTCCAGATGCAACGGCGTACGCCCACCGCAATGCCGCGATCATGATCAATGTCATTCGAGCTCTGGACGGCGATGAGTCGGGGGCCCGGCATTGGACCGAACAGCTGGCTTCGGAGCTGGATCAGGGCGTTGAGGGTTCCTACGTCAACTTCTTCGGCCCGCACGACGGTGATCGGATTGAGGCGGCCTATCCGGCCCAGACGCTGGCACGGCTACGGCGGATCAAGGCGGCGTACGACCCGACCAACCTCTTCCGTAACAACGACAACATCACGGCCGCTTGAGCGAGCCCTCACGCCGGGAAGTGGTCAGAGCCGACACGTTCCAGTCACAATCTGTTGTCGTGCTTGACCACTTTCCGGCGAAGGCGGGTGTGTTGCACTTGTGCCATGGGGACCGTACCCGAGGAGGTCACGCAGTACCTTCACGCTGTGACGGAGCGCATCCAGGACGTCTTCGGCGAGCGAGTGGTAGGTGTCTACACAACCGGTTCGTTGGCCCTCGGTGACTATCGGCCTGGCCGCAGCGACATCGACTTGATGGCGGTTCTCAGTGGGTCGGAAAGTGTTGATCTTCGTCGGCAACTAGCACATCAACTTGATCATCAATTACTGGCCTGCCCTGCCGCGGGCTTGGAGTTTGTCCTGTACCCGCTATCGACCGTGACTCGGCCTACTCTGGATGCTGGATACTTGCTGAACTTCAACACCGGACGCGAGTTGCAGCCGGTCATGAGCTTCGACTCCGGAGATGGGCCCGCGTTCTGGTACCCGATCGACCGCGCAATCACCCGCCAGAGCGGCGCAGTGCTGTATGGGCCGCCGCCGCAAGAGCTCTTCACCGCTGTGCCCTTCGATGATCTACTACGGGTCGTGATCGCCTCGGTGGAAGCACACAGCAACCCGCAGGAAGGCCACCTTCTCGATAATGCCGTTCTCAACGGCTGCCGCGCCTTGAGCTTCGCTCGTGATCACCGCTGGTACGCCAAGGCAGAGGCGGCGGAGCGAACGCTGCCTCTCGCCGACGAGTTCGAGCCGCTGATTTCCGCCGCCATCACATCGTTCAATTCTGGACGGCGCGAGGCGACAGCGCTTGACCCGGACTCGGTACGGGCATTCTTAACTGAGGTCGGGCTGACATTACGATCAGCTCTCCGGGTCGAGCTGAGCAAACGCGTCCAGCATCAGGGTCTCGGCTAGGCATGCGGCAGCGAACTCGCCCAGATGGACTGACTCGTTGGCGCCATGAGCACGGGAGTCAGGATCCCCGACCGCGGTGACCAAGATCGTGGCATCTGGGAAGGCTTTGCCAAAGTCGGCCACCATGGGGATCGTTCCACCTTGCCCGATGAAGACCGGCTCGACACCACCCCACGCTTCGGTGAACGCAGCGCTGGCGGCTTCGGCATACGAGCCGCTGAAGTCGATCACCGACGGCTCAACGGTCCCGCCTCTAGTTACCTCGACATGTGCGCCCCACGGCACATGATCTTCAAGATGCTTGATCAGCGCAGCCAGCGCCTGTGCCGGGTCGTCACCTGGTGCAACTCGTGCGCTGATCTTGGCGCGGGCCGATGGAATCAGAGTGTTGGACGCCTTGTCGACCGCCGTGGCGTCGAGCGCGATCACCGAGATGGACGGCTTGCACCACACACGCTCCACGAACGATCCGCTGCCGATCCAGTCGACTCCGTCGAGAATCCCTGATTCCTCACGCAGCCGGTCTTCCGGATACTCCAAGTCTGGGGCCGGAGCACTGGCAAACCCGGCAACTGCAACGTTTCCTTGATCATCGTGCAGCGTCGCCAGCAGCCGGCAGAGTGCAGTCAGGGCATCCGGTACCACCCCGCCGTAGACCCCGGAATGCAGGCCATGGTCCAGAGTGCGAACCTCCACCGTGCAGGCGGCGAGTCCGCGAAGCGAGGTTGTGAAGGCCGGTTGCCCGACCGCCCAGTTGATGGAGTCGGTGATGACGAAAACATCGGCCGCCAGTTCGTCATGGTGCTCATCCAACAGCTGCGCCAGGGTCGGCGACCCGATCTCCTCTTCCCCCTCCACAAAGACGGTGACGCCGACCGGCGGCTTACCACCGAAGACGCGCAATGCAGCCAAATGCACTGCGAAGCCACCCTTGTCGTCGGCAGTTCCCCGGCCATACAGCCGCCCCTGGAGCTCGGTTGCCACAAAGGGCGGCGTACGCCAGCCCTGCGGGTCCCCCTCGGGTTGCACATCGTGGTGGGCATAGAGGCACACCGTCGGCTTGCCCTCGGGCGCAGGAAAACGGCCGATGACCGCCGGCGCTCCCTCACCTGCGCGAACTACGCGCACATCGGGACACCTTAGGTCTGCGAGCAGCTTGACGAGGCGCTCTGCGCTGCGCTCCACCTCGGCCACCCGCGCGGGGTCGGCACTTACCGACTCAATGGCCACCAGCTCTTTAAGATCAGCAAGCACGCCGGGCAGCTGGTGTTGGACTTGATCATGCAGCGACATGTTGAGGAATCGTCCCCTGCCAGGCTTCTCGGACACGGTCTAGCGGCACCGTGAACTGGCCGACGACCTCAAGGGTCGCGTCATCCTCCGCCGTGACTTCCCCAAGCTTGGTCAGCATCACGCCATGGATTTCACACAGCGCGGCTAGGTCGCCTGCGGCCCCTTCCTTGACCGAAACGATCACTCGCCCAGGGCTTTCGGAGAACAGCCAGACAAACGGGTCGGCATCGGATGGCAGTTCGATGCGAGCCCCGAAACCATGCCGCAGCGCCGACTCCACGACAGCCTGAGCAAGTCCACCGTCAGCAAGATCATGAGCGCTGCCGAGCATGCCGCGGCGGCTCGCCCTGATCAGCACCTCAGCCAGCGCCTTCTCCTGAGCAAAATCAACTGCCGGCGGCTGGCCACCAAGATGATCATGAATGACCTCCGCCCAGGCGGAGCCGGCGATCTCATCGCGCGTTTCACCAAGTAGGTAGATCACCTGTTCAGCAGTCTGGAAGCCGCCACGAGTCCGACGCGTCACATCGTCCACCACGCCGAGCACGCCGACCACCGGCGTTGGCAAGATCGGCGTATTGCCCGTCTGGTTGTAGAAGCTGACATTGCCGCCGGTCACCGGCATACCCAATACTCGGCAGCCGTCCACCAGCCCGCGTACCGCCTCGCTGAACTGCCACATAATGGCGGGATCCTCAGGCGAGCCGAAGTTCAAGCAGTCGGTGATAGCCAGTGGCTCGGCTCCGGTGGTCGCGACATTGCGGTACGCCTCGGCCAGGGCAAGCTGCGCGCCAAGGTAGGGGTCAAGGAGGGTAAAGCGCGCGTTGCAGTCGGTGGCGAGCGCGATACCGAGGCCGGAGTCCTCGTCGATGCGCAGCATTCCGGCGTCGTCGGGTTGCGCGAGCACGGAATTGCCGCGGACATAACGGTCGTACTGATCAGTGATCCAGGACTTGTCGCAGAGATTGGGAGAGGCCGCCAGCCGGAGCAAGGTATCGAGCAGTTCCTCACCGTTCGTCGGCCGCGCCAACTGACCAACTCCGTTGCCCTGCAGCTGATCTTGCCACTCGGGCCGCTGGTACGGGCGCTGGTAGACCGGGCCCTCGTGAGCGACGGTACGCGGCGGTACGTCGACCACAGTCTCGCCATGCCAGTCGATCACCAGGCGATCGTCAGTGGTCACTTCGCCGATCACGGTGGCCAGTACATCCCACTTGCCGCAGATCGTTAGGAACGCATCTACGTGATCAGGCTCGACGATCGCCATCATGCGTTCCTGGGACTCACTCATCAAGATCTCTTCGGGACTCAGCGTCGGGTCACGCAGCGGCACTAAATCAAGATCAATATGCATACCGCCGTCGCCTGCACTGGCCAACTCCGAGGTAGCGCAGGACAGGCCGGCGCCGCCGAGATCTTGAATTCCGGTGATCAGTCCGGCCGAGAAGATCTCCAGCGTGCACTCTATGAGCAACTTCTCCAGGAACGGATCGCCGACCTGCACACTCGGCCGCTTGCTGGCGGGTTTGCGCCCTGAGCTTGTCGAAGGGCGCGCTTCGACGGGCTCAGCGCTCATATCCTGCGTGTCATCGAATGTCTCCGACGCCAGCACACTAACCCCGCCGATTCCGTCGGCCCCAGTCGATGCGCCGTACAAGATCACCTTGTTGCCGGCGCCGGTCGCCTTGGCAAGATGCAGGTCCTCATGGCGCAGCACCCCTACGCACAGCGCGTTGACCAGCGGATTGCCGAGGTAGGTGCGGTCGAAGGCAACCTCGCCCCCGATGTTCGGCAGTCCGAGGCAGTTGCCGTAACCACCGATGCCGGCAACGACGCCAGGCAACACTCGCGCTGTGTCAGATTCCTGCAGCGGCCCGAAGCGAAGTGAATCCATGACGCCGATCGGTCGCGCCCCCATGGCCAAGATGTCCCGGACGATGCCGCCGACGCCGGTGGCAGCGCCCTGGTACGGCTCAACGTAGCTGGGATGGTTGTGTGACTCGATCTTGAAAGTGACTGCATAGCCCTGGCCGATATCGACGACACCGGCGTTCTCCCCAATTCCGGCAAGCAGCTTGCCGATCGGTGTCTCCTGCGGCAGGTAGCCGAATTGCCGTAGATGCACCTTTGAGGACTTGTACGAGCAGTGCTCCGACCACATCACGGAGTACATCGCGAGCTCCGAGGAGGTCGGTCGCCGGCCCAAGATCTCCCTAATCCTGGCGTATTCGCCGTCCTTGAGTCCCAGTTCAGCCCACGGCTGGGGCCGGTCCGGTGTTTCGGTCGCATTGCCGACGGTGTCTGCCACGGCCGCCTACGCTACCTGCGCTCGGCCATCGCGGAACGTGGCGTCCACTCGCTGCGTTCGGCCCAGTCGAGGAAGAACCAACTCATCACAATGGTGTTCTCCGCGGTCACGGTAAGCCAGACGCTGATTCCCCCGTCGTTCAGCACAGTGCCCAGAATGGCGACAATGAGCGCTGCAATAAGTGCGCTGCGCGCCGTGGTGAAGTCAGGTGAGATCCGCGAAACGACGTATTTGAAGATCACAATCCATAGCACGATGCCGATCAGCAGTGACGCGATCCCCAGGACGGAGATGACCGACTCGGCGGAGGCGACCGCCTTGCGACTGATAACGTCCAGCGCGTCTCCATCGATGATTCGCTGCACAAAGTTGCCGAGGTGACTACGCTGATCCGGTCCCCGGCGCCAGTCGAGTAACGAAATAGCGGCAATCACCAACACCGCCGCGCCTCCGATCGCTAGCAGCTTTGGCCAGGTGATCTTAATTCCGGAGAGGGCGAGCATCAGCCACAACACCGCTGGCGTTAGTGCGATGACGCCGCCGAAGTCGCTGCCCATCGATGGCCAGCCCTCGCAGATCACTATGCCGAATCCAATGACTCCGACGGCCGCCACTGCCGCACCGCGTCGGTCCGCCGTCAGGAAGCGATGAGCGATGTACCCGGCGAGCAGCAGTCCCGCGGTGGCATACGCGGCGAAGGTCACGTTGCCGAAGCCATACCACCGCAACCCGAAGATCGGCCGCGAGTTCAGCAGGGATCCCGGCTGCATGACCGCTCCCAGCGCGGCGTCAATGGTGAATGCCGCGACAGTGAGTGCAGTCGCTGCAATCATGTTGGGTATCTGCGCGATGTGGCCAACCAGCAGCGCGAGTGCTGTCAAGATCACTAACCAGGCAGTCACGAGGACACTGACGAAAAGCCCGGGCGAGCTGCTGTATTGCCAGGGCAACGCTCCAGTGAGCATCATCGCGGCAGCCACTATGCCGAAAGGTATCAAGATCAGTTTAGGCAACCCGAACTGGCCCCGCAGCACCCAAATCACCATGATCACTAAGAGCACTGCGCCCATCACGCCGAGTGTCAGGTAGCCAATTGGTGCGGCGTCGGAGAGTGCGGCAACCGAGGAGACTTTGGCGTCGATTTCGTCTACTGAAAGATCGGTGTTGTAGACCCCGAAGGGTGAACCATCAATAGCGACCGATGCCCCCGGGCTCCCAAATTCGATCAAGGTCCGGGTCAGATCAGTCAGGGTCACAATTCCATCGCGCCGAGTGCTGGCGGATGTGAGCCAGCCAGGCAATGTAGTGCCAAGCCGGTAGATCACCTGAAGGCTGGGATCGTCTGAGCCGGCATTCGGCCCGACTCCGGTCACGATCAGTGTGATGTCCTCGCGGTCGGCTAGCTCAGTGATGATCTGGTCCGAGAGCGGTCCGGCGTCCACGATCGTGATCGGGCAGGTGATCTGCATGCCGCCCGAAACGAACTCCGGCGGCGGCTGATAAGACGCCACGCTCCCATCAGGCTTGGCGGCAGCGAGTGCGGCACCCGGACCCACGGCGGCAATGCATCCGTTGACCGTGCCGCCGAGCGTACCGAGTTGGGCATCACCCCTACGCGCAGCAGCGGCGGCTTGCCGTGCCGCCCAGTCGGTCACCTGCCCGGCTTGCACCTCTGGCATACACAGCCCCTCGACCGCGGCGCGGCGACCGGCCCCCAAAGTGGTCCAGCCAGCCGCAGCACAGTCGCCGACATAGCGCGGGCGGATAGAGACCGTGCCGGCCTGAGCATCGTCGAGCTGCGAGCCCAGAACAGCACGGTCGGTTGGCGTCAGCTCCGGCCGGCCAGTCACGCCCACGACGACGACCCCATCAGTGAAGATGGCCGACTGCTCCGGCTGGTCCGCCAGAGCATGAATGCCGCGGAGCCCGACGAAGAGTGCGCCCAGTGCAACCAGCAGCACGACCCATCTCCAGCCGCGCAGCAACGGTGAGCCGCTCGGCTCGTCCGGCACCGGCATACCGGCTGGACGAGCCTGCGGGGGATGTCGTACGCCGGATGAGTGCGAGCCGGGTGAGAAGGAGCCGGAGGTGACCTGTGGTGGCACTAGACCTTCGCGGCCAGAAAGTTGAACACGCTGCTGAAGAAGAGACGACCGTCTTGGGTCGGACCCGTCAACGAATCGACATTGTGCTCGGGATGGGGCATCAGGCCAACGACGTTGCCGCGTTCATTGCAGATGCCGGCAATGTCGTGGAAGGAGCCGTTCGGGTTGCCGTTGACGTAACGGAAGATCACCCGTCCCTCACCCTCCAGGCGTCGCAGGGTCTCCTCGTCGGCCACGTATCCGCCTTCGCCATTCTTCAGTACCAGGTTGATGATCTGCCCAGCGGTGAAGTCGGATGTCCATGTGGTATCGACTGATTCCACCCGAAGATCTTGATCCTTGCAGACGAAGACGCGCACAGCGTTGCGAATTAGCGCACCAGGCAGCAGGTGGGCCTCGCACAGGATTTGAAAGCCGTTGCAGATGCCGAGTATCGGCATCCCGGCTTCGGCGGCCTTGATCACCTCGGCCATAACCGGCGCGAACCGTGAGATGGCGCCGCAGCGTAAGTAGTCCCCGTAGGAGAACCCACCGGGCAAGATCACTGCCGCTACGTCGTTCAAAGCGTCATTGGCATGCCACAGCGACACCGGCTCGCCACCGCAGAGCCGGATAGCGCGGAGCGCATCCTGATCGTCGAGCGAGCCGGGAAAGGTAACGACGCCAATCTTCAGGCCCATTAGCCCGCCTGGGTGGCCAGTTCGGCCTGATTAGCAGATTGACCCTGCTCGGCAGACTTGGCCTGCTCGGCGGATTCGTCGGGCTCGGTGGGTTCGGCATCGCCCTCAGCTTCATCTGGTGATTCCGGCGACGCCTCGACGCGTACGTTGAAAGTCTCGATAACGGTGTTTGCGAGCAACATCTCCGCGGCCCGGCGCACCTCGGCCAGCCGCTCCTCAGTGAGCTCGCCATCGACTTCGAGCTCGAACCGCTTCCCCTGACGTACGGACATGCCAGTAAAGCCCAACCGGGCCAGCGCCCCGGTCACGGCCTTGCCCTGCGGGTCCAGGATCTCCGGCTTCGGCATAACGTCGACAACCACTCGAGCCATGGCGGGGAGTCTAGCCCGGCCGGTCACCTGGTGCCGAAACCTACGTTCACATAGGTTCCTGGCGGTTTGCACAGGCTGCAACCCCATGCGGGGCGTACGCAAGCCATGCAGACCTCGTCAGATCAGGCCTCGCTGCCACTCAGGCCCCATCACGGCGTGCCGCCGACAGCAGGCCGGCGAGCGCGGGCAGCAGGCACCACGCCGCGAGGATCATGGCTGCCAGCCACCATGGAGCCGGATACTTGGCAGCGAACAACACCGGCGAGGTGATCTCCAGCATGGCGTTGGTCGCCCCGCTGGGCATCACATTAAGTAGTTGATCCCATCGCTTCATGAAGAACACCACCGAGACGATCGGTTCCACCAAGAAGCCAAGTACGATCCCCACCACCAAGGCGATCAGCATGTTCTTGATCAAGATGCCGAGACCCATGCCGATCATGGTCCAGAGCGCAATCGAGCAGACGCCAAGAATGAGCGAACGCCAGGTATCCAGCTGATCAAGCAGAAACGATCCGTTGTTGGCCAGCACAAAAGGAGTTGCGACCAGCACGCCAGCAGCCACACTGGCGATGCCGAAGATCACACCGAAAATCAACAATGCAGCTGCTTTGCTAAGCAGCATGTGGACCCGGCGAGGGGTAGCCAGTAGGTTCCAGGCAAGCGTGCCGTAGCGGTACTCGCTGCCGATCGTCACAATCCCGACCACCATGGCCAGAATCCGGGAAAGAACATTGCCGCCGTTGTAGATGCTGCGGAGGATCCCGGGATCAGTGAATGGCGAGCTGATGTCTCCTGCGCGGCTCTGCAGCAAAGCGACGACAGCCGGCAGCGCCGAGTAGCCAGCGCTGAGCACAAAAATGCAGATCAGCACGACCCACCACAGTCTGGTGGTGGTAATTCTGCGCAGTTCGGCTCGAACTGCGCCGCTCATCTAGAACCGTCGAGCATGGAAAAGAACTCCTGCTCGAGATCGCGCCTTTCGGTGATCAGTTCCTCGACAGCAATGCCCGAGCTGAATAGCACGGAGCCAACCTGGCCTACATCATGACTATGGATGCGTAGGAAGGCGCCGCGCTCGTCAGCCGCGGTTTCCACGTCAGCACCAATGGCGGCCAGGGCGTGCAAGGCCGTCCGGATATCAGATACTCGGGCGCGAGTGGTGCCTTCGCCAAGGGTGAGCTCCGACATCGGCATCTGCGCTAGCAGCCTGCCTTTGTTGATCACCACGATGTCGTCCGCTGTGGCTTCGATCTCGTTCAGTAGATGGGAGGAGATCAACACTGCACGACCGCTCTCGGCGAAATCACGCAAGAACTCGCGCAACCACCGAATTCCCTCTGGGTCTAAACCGTTCGCTGGCTCATCCAAGATCAAGTAATCGGGATTGCCAAGCATTGCGGCAGCTAATGCCAATCGCTGTCGCATGCCCGTGGAGTACTCCCCCACCGGCCGGCGCGCCACGTCGCCAAGCCCTACAACGTCGAGCAGCTTATCGATCCGGCGATCACTCACACCGGCCGTCGGCGCCAGCACACGAAGGTGATTACGGCCGCTCCGAGCCGGATGGAAGCTAGCGTCCAGTACGCATCCGACAGTACGTTGCGGATGCGGCAGTTCGGCGTACCGGAGATCGCCAAACGTCGCGGTACCGGTCGTCGGGCTGGTCAGTCCAACCAGGATTCGCATAGTGGTGGTTTTGCCTGCCCCGTTGGGCCCGAGGAATCCAGTTACCCGCCCCGGCTGGACGACGAAACTCAGGTCGCGAACCGCCAGCAGCCCGTTGTAGCTCTTGACCAACCTGTCAATGATGATCGGCGGCACTTCATGATTAACAGTGCGTCGGGCGCGGCCGGTACGACGTGCAGCGGTGGGATCGGTACGGCGTGCGGTCTGGTCGGTACGGCGGACCGCGGTCTCGGTGTGGCGCACCGCGGTTGGATCGGTACGGCGGACCGCGGGCTGCATGACCCGCCCAACCGGGCGATCATTCCCTTGGGCGGGCTGTTGTCGGGTCGGCTGTGCCACGGATGACTGCGGTGTGGGAGCTGGCGTCCGAACGGGAGCTGGCGTCCGAACGGGCGGGGTTATCGTCGTCGGCACCGATCTGGCGACAGCGGCCGCAGTCTTGGGGGAAGTTGGCGCAGCCGCTGCGCCAGCGGAGGAGCGCGGTGCAGCCGGCCGCAGGGGTGGTGTGGCGAGTGGCGCGGTCTGCGTTCGGGCAGCACGGGAATCATCGGCAGGTGGCGAATAGGCCTGGACTTTCGCCCGCTCGATGATCTGTCCTGTGCTTGGGATGGGCGCACTGCGGCGCGGCTCTGGGCTCGTTGTTGTTGGCGGCGGTGGCACAGGTGCGGTGGGTTCCGGCGGCTGCGCTGGCTGAGTTAGTCGGCCGGGCAGCGGATCCAACGCCCGCCTGCCGATGCCCGCCTCCGTCGAAGTTGATTTCTCTTCATCGGCGTCAGGCGTCAACAATTCGGCAAACGACGCGCGACGTGGCCTAGCCGAATCAGTCGTCGTCGTTGGCTCGAGAGCGCGAGCAGCACGTGCCGGACGCACCATGAACTGGTCGTCTAGCTGATCACCGCGATCAGCTGGAGTGAAGCCAAGAGATCGCCTCGCAACGTAGGGGTCAATGTCTTCGGGCTCGTCAAAAAGCGCTCGGCGGGGGAAGTCCACCGGCATAGTCTGTCAGCGATCGGCGCCAGCCGCGGCAGGTCCACGCACTGTGACGAACATCACGTTTGGAAAGGGCATTTCATCCGGGAAGCCACGTCTTCAGCCCTGAGGATGACCCGGACGCGGCCAGCAGATTGGCAGTTCGGTCGAGTGGATGACGCAATGTAGAAGTAACCAGAAAGCCTTTGGCGTCCAGGAAGGACAAGTCGACATGACGCTCTACCGCCCTCGCGACGATCGCATGATCGCGGGCGTGTGCTCCGGAATCGCTCGCCGATTCAATCTCGATCCCACCATCGTCCGCATCCTCTTCGTGGCCAGCCTGTTTCTCCCCGGCCCGCAGATTCTGATCTATCTCATCGCCTGGCTGCTGATGCCGGACGAGAGCTCAATCGTGGCCTGATACCCCCACCGCCGAGAGGCCCCTCAGTCATACCGACCGAGGGGCCTTTCGTATGCCTGCAGATCCGCGTTTGGCGCTGAAAAGCTCACCCCAGCGAACTCCCGGGAGTGCAAACCACGCTCAGCTCTGGGAGCGAGGCACTCGCTAGCGCTAGGTTTTCAGCGTTCTGCTCACAAGACCTGACCTGGCCGGTACTCGGCCGCTTCGGGGTGAGCTTGTGCGATGCTTTCAATCTCCGAGACCAGGGTCGCAACTTGTTGCCCGGCCATTCCGGTCAAATCCAGCGGATTAGCGATCGCCGCATCCAGCTCCGCTCGGCTCACACCCAGGCGTGCGTCGCCCGCCAGCCGATCGAGCAATTCATTGTCGCTTCGACCCGTCTCTCGCATCTGCAGCGCGACTGCGACTGCATGTTCCTTGATCGCCTCGTGGGCAGTCTCGCGACCAACTCCATGCCGCACCGCTGTAATCAACACCTTGGTTGTGGCCAAGAACGGCAGATACCGCTGCAGCTCAGCTTCGATGACCGCCGGGAATGCGCCGAAGTCCGCGAGCACATTGAGGAAGGTCTCGAACAAACCGTCAACAGCGAAGAACGCGTCTGGCAGTGCGACCCGACGCACAACGGAGCATGAGACGTCGCCCTCATTCCATTGATCACCCGCGAGCTCACCGATCATCGAGACATAGCCCCTGATGATCACCGCCAGGCCATTAACGCGTTCGCAGGATCGGGTGTTCATTTTGTGCGGCATCGCACTGGAGCCGACTTGGCCGGGCTGAAAGCCCTCAGTAACCAGCTCATGCCCTGCCATAAGCCGGATTGAAGTCGCCAAATTAGAGGGTGCCGCCGCGACCTGGGCCAGCGCAGTGACCACATCGAGGTCTAATGAACGGGGATAGACCTGGCCGGTGCTCACCAGGACGTTGGCGAAGCCCACATGATCAGCAATCCGCCGCTCCAGCTCCTGCAACTTGGTGACGTCTCCGCCCAACACGTCGAGCATGTCCTGGCCGGTGCCGACCGGACCCTTAATGCCACGCAGCGGATAGTGTCCAATCAGGTCATCTAGCCGGTGGTACGCCACCAGCAACTCATTCGCCGTATTTGCGAACCGCTTTCCCAGCGTGGTGACCTGTGCAGCCACATTGTGAGTGCGGCCCGCCATAGCCTGATCCGCGTACTGGGTGGCGAGCTGGGAGAGCTGTACAAGGGTGGCGACCACTCGGTCGCGAACGATCTTGAGCGAGGAAAGGATCTGTGCTTGCTCCACATTCTCGGTGACGTCGCGAGAGGTCATGCCCTTGTGCACGTGCTGGAAGCCGGCCAGCGCATTGAACTCCTCAATTCGCGCCTTGACGTCATGCCGGGTGATCTTCTCCCGCTCGGCAATGCTTGCCAGATCAACCTGCTCAACGATCCCCTGGTACGCCTTGATAACCACGGCAGGATCGTCCCCGCCGAAGTCCACACCAAGATCACGTTGGGCAGTAAGCACCGCAAGCCAGAGCCGACGCTCACAGATGATCTTGCTTTGCAACGACCAAATGTCGCGCATAGCCGCAGAGGCATAGCGGTTGGCCAGTACATTGCCGATCGGCACGTCTCAGCCCGCCACCAGTCGCGCGGCTGCCGCTGCGATATCACGGCGATAGAAGGAGCCGTTTAGGTGGATCTCTGCGATCGACTCGTACGCCCGCCCGTGAGCCTCTTCGATGTCTCCACCGAGCCCAACAACCGCGAGCACCCGGCCGCCGGCGCTGATCAGGTTGCCCTTCGGATGGCGCGCCGTCCCGGCATGGATGATCATGCTGCCGTTTCTGCCTGCCGCCTCCAGTCCGGTGATCACACCACCAGTTCTGGGAGTTCCGGGGTAACCTTCCGCCGCCAGCACCACCGCCACCGCTGCGCCGCTTCCCCATTCCAGCTCTGGACGCGAAGCAAGATCACCGGTGGCAGCCGAGTAGAGCAGGGCACCAAGCGGAGTATCAAGGCGAGCCAGCAACGGCTGGGTCTCCGGATCGCCGAACCGTGCATTGAATTCGACCACCCGGACACCGCGAGAGGTGAGTGCCAGACCGGCGTACAGCAATCCGCTGAACGGAGTGCCGCGCCGCGCCATCTCGTCGATAGTGGGCTGCAGCACCGTACGGGTGACTTCTTCAGCGAGATCATCTGGCGCCCATGGCAGCGGGGTGTACGCGCCCATGCCGCCGGTGTTGGGTCCGGTATCCCCGTCACCCACACGCTTAAAGTCTTGCGCCGGCTGCAACGGGCGTACGGTACGGCCGTCAGTGATCCCGAACAGACTTACCTCCGGCCCGTCGAGGAATTCCTCGATCACCACCCGACCGCATTGCGCAGCATGATCAACAGCAGTCTGTCGATCATCGGTCACGACGACGCCCTTGCCGGCAGCCAGCCCATCATCCTTGACCACGTACGGCGGCCCAAACTCGCTCAGCGCTTGATCAAATTCGGCCCGAGTTCGGCAGTCCCGCGAACGCGCCGTGGGCACACCCGCTGCGGCCATCACCTGCTTGGCGAAGGCCTTGCTGCCTTCCAACTGCGCCGCCGCTGCAGACGGCCCGAAGCAGGCAATGCCAGTCTCGCGTACTGCATCGGCTACACCTGCCACCAGCGGCGCCTCTGGTCCGACAACGACCAGATTGACTCCGAGCTGCACGGCCAGGCTGGCCACTGCGTAGCCGTCGAGTGGGTTGACTGGATGATTTTCGCCTACCTCGGCGGTACCCGGATTGCCAGGCGCCGCGTGTAGCTCGACAACTGCCGGGTCGCGGCTGAGCGCCAGGCTGATGGCATGCTCGCGTCCGCCAGAGCCGATCACCAGCACGCGCAAAGGCATCACCACGTGCCGAAAGCCTAGCTCTGCTGTATTGCACTCTGACAGGCCGCTCGCTGGATTCGCCTCGTTCGTCGCTCGCGAACATAAGGACTCACATGCCGAGCGCAGCCGCGAGCTCCTGCAGTCGGCGAAGCGTGTGGCCCGCCATAGCGCGGTGCGCCGAGTAGCGTTTGGCTCTGTGGCTGATCCGAGCTTCCCCACCCTGCACATTCGGCCACCGCGAGGATGGCTGAACGACCCGAACGGTCTCTGCCGGATTGACGGCTGCTATCACGTCTTCTTTCAGTACAACCCGTTCACTCCGTTGTTTGGTGACATGCACTGGGGCCACGTCAGCTCCGTGGACCTCGTGCACTGGCAGGAGCAGCCCATTGCACTGGCACCACGACCGGGGCTCATTGATCAAGCCGGCTGCTGGAGCGGTTGCATCGTCGACGACAACGGCGTACCCACCGCCGTCTACACGGCCAACCCGGATCACCCCAAGAACGCCGTCGCAGCGCTCGCCAGATCCGATCGGTCATTGATTCATTGGCGGCAAGAGGAGTCACCGGTACTTGGCCTATCGCAGACCGCAGAGATCGATGAGGTACGGGATCCGTTCATCTTCGTTCACGATGGCCATCGCTACGCGGTGCAAGGTGCCGGACAACCAGGTGGGCAGCCGCGGCTGCAGTTGTATCGCTGCGACGACCTAAGCCGTTGGACCGAGCTCGGAACCTTGCTCACCATCGATGACCCCATCGCCAGCAAGGTCGCCGCCGCCAACATCTGGGAATGCCCGAATCTGATACGAGTCGGTGATCAGTGGGTGCTGTTGATCTCGCTGTGTCAGGTGACGGCTGGAATCGGTCGGCCGATGGCGGTGCGATACCTGCTTGGTGATCTAGTTGCACAAGATCAGGGATGGTCTTTCAAGGCGACTTCGGGAGGTGTACTCGACGACGGTCCGGCCTTCTACGGTCCGCAGGTGCTGACTGAGCCCGACCGTACGCTGCTTTGGGGCTGGTCCTGCGAACTCGGTCGCACGGACCAGCAAGTTGCTGATGCGGGTTGGGCCGGCGTACTGACGTTTCCGCGTGAGCTCTACGTCCGCGACGGTGCCCTTGGCACGCGTCCAGCGCCTGAACTGGAAGGGTTGCGGCTGGCGAGAATTACCGTCCACCCGGGCATGCCCTTCCAGGAGTCTGCGTTCGAGCTGGTCGCCGCTGGTCCGGTAGCGCTGCGGCTCATTGACGAGGGTGTGGATGATCTTGTGTCTTCACCTCAGGCCTCGCCAGCGGATGCAGCAAGGATCCTGGTCGACGGCAGCATGGTGGAGACCTTTCATCGTGGCGCAAGCCACACCACCCGTGCCTATCCGACCGTTCGCAGTAGCTGGATCGTGGAAGGCGCTGTCACTGCGTATCGGCTGGGCCGCAGGGACGACGGTTCGGCCGCCGCGGAGCCACTACAGAATTTCCCGACGTGACCGAGCTAAAGGTCAAGTACTGAATCGACCGTTCGGGACGGCAACGTCGAGATTGGCAGCGGCAAGGACCGCACCAGGGTTCGACGTTTCTCCGCACAAGACCCCCGTATGGCGCTCGATCCAGGTCGAATCGCTTTCATTCGTGGCTTTGTGCGAAGCAACGCGAGAAAGAACCTTTGGCAGATCATGCGGCACCGGCGGCCTGAGCCTTGCGGGAACAATTTTGGCCTACCGCCGCATCCGGAGCGCGGGTTGAGAACGCATACAAGCAAAACTCACCCAACCCAGCTTCAGGAGGTCAAATGACAATCCGACGACGGTTACTAGGTCTGGCCGGCGCGACCGCTATGGGGTCGGCGCTCGTGGCGATGGCCATCGCCCCGGCGCATGCTGCAAGCAATGCGACGGTATCGATCCTGCACGGCGTTCCAGATGCCACAGTCGATGTATATGCCAACGGCGAGCCGCTGCTGGAGGACTTTGAGCCAGGCACCCTAACCGATCCGCAGCAGTTGCCTGCCGGTACCTACGACCTCAAGGTCGTCAAAGCCGGTGACGGGTCAGACGGCGAGGCCATTATGTCGGCGAACAACGTGAAGGTGCCTGGCGGCGCCAACATCACCGTTGTGGCGCATCTCAGCGACAACAGCAAGCCGACGCTCACCCCGTACGTCAACGATGTCTCCAGTCTTCCGGCCGGGAAGGCTCGGGTCATCGTCCGGCACGATGCTGCCGCCCCGGAGGTTGACGTACGAGCCGGTGGCGAACCGGTTTTCACTGACCTCGCCAATCCCAAGGAGAAGTCTGCGGAGATCGACCCTGGCACGGTGGAGGCAGACGTAGTGCTGGCCGGCACCGACGATGTGGTGATCGGTCCGGCACCATTGAAGGTGGCCGAAGGAACAACCACCATCGTCTATGCGTGGGGGTCGGCCGAGGACGAGAACCTTGACCTGGCAGTTCAGACCATCAGCGGTATGAACGGCTCGCCCAATGGCGTTCCGGGAGGCACCGGCGGCCAGGCCGCTGACTCCGACGCTGCGCCGCTGTGGGCCACGCTGGCAGCGGTCGCAACGCTTGGTGCGGTCATCTCTGGCACGCAGCTGTATCGGCGCCGGGCGCTCATGGTTCGGTGATCACTATTTTCAGGCGGCAGGGCGGTCGGCTATGGCTGACCGCCCTGCTTGTTTCGTGCCTCATCGCGCTTGTTGCCGGCGGGCGCCTCGCAATTGCGACAGACAATGCCAATGTGCAGCCGGCTCCGCGGCCAAACACAGCAGCGTTCGCTCCGGCAGCGGAGTCTCCGTCGCCAAGTCCTGGCCAGGAGCGGCGGTCGGGGCCCCTACGTACGGCAACCCAACCCCGTGCCAAAACAACCGAGCCCGGTCGACCAAGAACGCTGGCCATCCCCCGCCTCGACCTGAAGATGTCGATCACCGCAGTGACGGTGGATGATACGGGCGCAATGGCGGTGCCGACCCGACCGACTGAAATCGGCTGGTACGCGTACGGACCTAGACCAGGATCCGCCCGCGGATCTGCCGTCCTTGGCGGTCATGTTGACAGCCGCGAGTACGGGGTGGGCCCCCTGGTCGCTCTGCAGCAGCTGCGCCGCGGCGACCAGATCGTCATCGCGACCAGTAAAGGCACGGAGCGGTTCCAAGTGAGCACCGTCCAGCTGATCAGCAAGCGGGACCTCGATGTGCGCGACATGTTCAAGCGGGACGGTGAACCGCTGTTGCGGATCCTTACCTGCGGCGGGACCTTTCGATCAGGGAGCTATCAGGCGAATGTCGTTGTGACAGCGCGGCCCGCGTGACGACGTCCTCTCAGGGGTGGATTGTTGCCCAGCCCGGCCGCGTTTATGGTAAGTCCGTGATCGAGGACGCGCCTCTCGACCCGGAGGCGGTCGGTGAACACATCGATTGGCGCACGGCGACTGAAGCCGAGCTCAGCATGGGCTTCGCTAAAGGAGACGAAGCTTGTTTGCAGGAGTTGTTCCGACGTCTGTCGCCATTGATCTACACGATTGCCTTTCGCGCACTCGACAGCTCAAGTGACGGTGAGGAGATCACGCAAGAGGTATTTGTGAGCGCTTGGCGCGCTCGCGCCAACTATCAGGCAGAGAAAGGCAGCCTGTCCGGATGGCTGATCGGGATTACCCGTCATCGCATTGCCGATCGGCTACGGGCTCGCGGCCGTGACCTCAGGCTCGTTCAAGCCGTGAGCAACAACACCGACGTCCAAGTCCAACCGGAGGCGCTTTCGACGCTGATCGACCGGATAGTGCTAACCGAGGAGATCGACCGACTGCCGCATCCACGCGGCACGATTCTCCAGCTCGCCTTTTGGCAGGGACGCAGTTACCCGGAGATCGCTGAGGAACTCGAGCTCCCGCTCGGCACGGTCAAGAGCCACGCTCGCCGCGCCTTGCTGCACCTGCGTACCCGGTTGGGGGAGGTGACGTCATGGCCCACCTGAATCCCGATCGGTTGGCCGACCGCGCGCTCGGCAATGACGAGCCGCTGACCGCGGCCGAGCAGGACCACCTGGCCGATTGCGCCGAGTGCCGAGGCGAGCTCGCCGAGCTCAGCCGAATCGCCAACCTTGGTCGGCAGCCCGAGCACATCGCCTCCGAGCTTGTGCCGGCAAACTCCATCTGGGAGTCCATACAAGGCCAACTCGGCGGTCAGGCGCCGGCTGCTGCCGCAACTGAGCCGGCTGCCGCCCCAACCGAGGGTGCTGCTGACTCGGCGCCGACGTCGCCTACCGTCGTCGAACTGCCAACCCG
>Ga0081538_10000974_pt1 | contig 30620 bp, 28 predicted proteins | sample TabmetS5T2R1_FD_71022 | JGI IMG/M metagenome (GOLD analysis project Ga0081538, IMG submission 71022) | Tabebuia heterophylla rhizosphere microbial communities from the University of Puerto Rico - S5T2R1 | ecosystem: Host-associated > Plants > Roots > Rhizosphere ...
ACCGCCGCGGCTCGAAGTGCTGGATCCGCTCTCGGGTCACCCGCATGGGCGGCAGGGAGGCTCGCGAGCCGAGCACCGCCGGGAGCCAGGCGCCCGCGGTCACGACCGCGGCCGGCGCGGCCCACTCGTCGCCTCCGGCTCGGACACGCACTTGGTCGTCGGTCCAGTCGAGGGCCGCTGGTCCGGTCGAGAATCGGACGTCCGCTCCATGGGTGGCGGCCCTGACCTGCAGGGCGTGCACGGCCGCGTCGGCGAGGCACCGGCCGGCTCCCGGGCAGTAGACGACGCCGCCCTCGAACCGCATGCCCGGCCACCGTTCGTGCGCCGCGTCCGCCGTCAGCCGCACGTGCTCGACCCCACAGGCGGCGATCGCCGCGGCGACGGGCGCGACCAGCGCCGGCACACCGTGGTCGAGCCCACCGGTGATCTCCAGCAGCGTCGCATCGGCGTCGTCCTCGAGCTCACGCCACAGCGGCAGTGCCGCCTGGACCATGCGCACGTACCGGGGATCGGCATAGGCGTACCGGAAGATGCGGCTGGCCCCGTGGCTGCTGCCGCGTGCATGTCCCTGCGCGAACTGCTCGATGAGTGCCACCGATCGACCCCGACGGGCCAGCCACCACGCCGTTGCCGAACCCATGGCGCCGGCACCGATGACGACGACGTCGACACCTCGCTTGGCTGTCACACCCACCCAGTACAGTCGCTGTGCCCGGTTCGACGCCGACCACACAACGGCGTCCTCCACGACCCATCAATGTCTGGAGGCCGCCATGTCCGGCGACGCCGCTGCCCTAGCCGACGAGTCCCCACTCTGGGACGCGCACGACCACCCCGATCGCCCACTCGATCCCGGTGCGATGCTCTGCTCTTGTGTCATATGCGAGGCGATGATCCGCGCCCAGGCCGAGCGAACACCTGGTGTCGGTATCGCCCTGGCGACGCGGTTCGATCGCATCGTGGTTGCCGCCGAGTACCTGGCCGAGGTGATGTCCATCGACCGCACGCTCACGGCGTTGCTGTACGTCCGTGACGACCACGTGAGACGGATGTACCTCCCGGTGGACGGATGGTGGTTCGTCCCGCCCCGCCGCTGGTGGTCGGAGGCGTGCCACGAGGATGAGGCCGCCGCCGGGCGCCGGCACCCGAGGCACCGGGTCGCCAAGCGCCAGTCCGACGCCAACCGCCGGCCATGGCACGTGACAGAGGCCGCAGCCTCGGGGTGTGCCGCGTCCGCACCTCCCGATGCCGAGGAGCCGCCGCTCCACTGTGGGTGTCACCTTGCCTATCAGGGGCCCGCCCACGGCGAGCTGGCCGACCTGGCGGCAGCGGGCGCTCGCCTGCTTCGCCACGCACGGCCCCTGGCCGACTGACGGAGGGGCCTCGTGTCGCCGAGGAGGCCTCGGTCGGAACCGTCGGTGACGGGTCGGCGTGGCTCGGACGGATGCCGCGCGATGGCCGGCGATGCGCGGTTTAGCGGGGATCGGACCGAACGGCCCGGCCGTCGATGGCGCCCGGAAGGGCGTACACCTCGAACCGGGCGAGCCGTGAGGTCACCGCCGGATCGGCGAGGCCGAGCGCGCGCGCGTGCTCCTCCGAGTCCGCGTCGACGACCGCGAGCCCCCACGCGCCGGCGGGGTCGGCCACCGGTCCGAACACGATGGCCGTTCCCCGCTCGACCTGCTCCTGCCAGTAGGCGACGTGCTGGCCCATGATCGCGGCCTCGGCCTCGCTCATGTCCCGGTCGAACGTCGGCCTGGGCGGGATCAGCTTGTAGAGGAAGTGGCTCACCGGACCATCGGTTCACCGGTCTCGAGCAGCGTCTTGAGCCCGCTGAGCACGATCATCCAGCCGACGCCGTGGACGCTCTCCGCCGTCTTGGGCGCACCATCGAGGCGGTCATGCGTGACCGTGAGCAGGCAGTAGTCGCCGTCCTGGGGTTCGATCTCCCAGGTCACGCGGCTCGGTTCCTCGCCCGCCAGGTCGGGGTCGTAAAGGGACCGCCAGCCGTGCACCAGGCGCTTCGGTGGGTCGAACTCGTACGTCGGCTCGTCGGCCCACACGCTGCCGTCCGGACCCCGGGAGCGGTGCCCGTCGGACGAGTTCTCGATCCGCGCCTTGTAGAAGTAGCGCTGCGTGAACTCCGGCTTGGTGATCGCATCCCAGATGGCCTCGGGCGTCGCCTTGATGAACACCTGGTACACCTGCGTGGTCTGGGCTGTGGTCGTGGTCATGAGCTCTTCTCCTCCAGTGTCGTCTTGAGGTCGGCGAGCGCCGATACGTGGCGCTCGGTGTACTTGTCGATCCAGCGGTCGTGGATCAGCCGGATCGGTACCGGGTTGAGGAAGTGCAACTTCTCCCGACCCGATCGGCGCGTGACGACCAAGCCCGCCTCCTCGAGCACACGCAGGTGCTTCATCACGCCGAAGCGCGTCATCTGCAGTTCGGACTCGAGTTCGGTGAGGGTCCGGCCGTCCCGCTGGAAGAGCCGGTCGAGCAGGTGTCGCCGCGTCGAGTCGGCGAGCGCCTTGAAGACCCGGTCGTCGTCCACGTGGGGACAATATGTGACCAAATAGTCACATGTCAATGATCAGCCACAAACCGGGCAGTACCAAGCGGGTGAATAACTGTTATTCTGAAGCCCGTGCCGACTGCCACCAGGTCCCGTAGTGGGACCGCGACCGTGGGCGACGTCACCGCCAGGGCGACGACCCCGACCACTCCCGATCCGACCACCCCCGACCCGTCCGTCCGTGATCGGCTGGTGACGGCGGCGGCCGAGGTGTTCGCCGAGCGCGGCTACGAGGGGACCCGGGTCCAGGAGATCGTCCGCCGGGCTGGCCTCAGCACCGGCGCCATCTACACCAACTTCCGCAACAAGGCAGACCTGCTTCTCGCTGCGGTGGGGACCGCCCAGGTCGACTCGCTGTTCGCCACCATCGAGCTCGCCGGAGATGCCGCGGCTGGGCTGCGGTACGCCGGTCACGAGCTGCCGACCGCGCGCCGCGACACGCGGCCGTTGCTGTTCGAGACGATGGTGGCTGCGCGCCGCGATCCCGAGGTGGCGGCGCTGCTGCGCAGGCGGCTGATGAAGTTCCGGTCCCTCATGGCCCACGCGGTGGCCGCCGGCCAGCGGGACGGGAGTGTGGCGGCCGACGTCGACGTCGACGCCGCCGCCGAGTTCTGCCAGGCGCTGGGCATGGGCTTCCTGCTGATGGAGGCCGTGGGGCTGCCGCACTCGGACGAGACCGCATGGCGCCAACTCATCGACCGCCTGGTGGACTCCATCACCCCAACCGACGGGAAGGAGCAGACCCGTGGCCAGCAATGAGCAGCTGATCGGGCGGCGGGACGTCGACGACCTCGAGGCGATCCTGGCGATCGCCAACACCGACGTCGACGAGGCCATCCACACCGTGGCCGACAACTCCGACGCGATCTTCACGTGGGACTACGAGAAGGGTGCCCGGCCCGCCCTCAACAAGCTCTACGAGAAGGCCAAGAACTCGCAGTGGAACGGCGAGACCGACCTGCCCTGGGACACCGAGGTCGACGTCGAGAAGCTCGCCAGCGAGATGGGTGGCAACCCCGTCATCCAGCGATTCCGCGAGGCCGCCCGGGTCCCGGGCTCACCGTTCGAGCACTTCACCGAGCGCGAGTGGACCAACCTCGTCATCGAGGGCCAGAACTGGCGCCTGAGCCAGTTCATGCACGGCGAGCAGGGTGCGCTCCTGTGCACGGCCAAGATCGTGGAGAGCGTGCCCTGGATCGACGCCAAGTACTACGCCGCCACCCAGGTGATGGACGAGGCCCGCCACGTCGAGGTGTTCGCCAAGTACCTCGACGAGAAGCTCCGTGGGCACTACCCGATCAACGCCCACCTGAAGATGCTGCTCGACGACATCATCAACGACAGCCGCTGGGACATGACCTACCTGGGCATGCAGGTCATGGTCGAGGGCTTGGCGCTGGCGGCGTTCGGGTTCATGCAGCAGATGACGCCCGACCCACTGCTGCAGCAGATGCTGCGTTACGTCATGAGCGACGAGGCCCGGCACGTGGCGTTCGGCGTGCTGTCGCTGAAGGAGTACTACGCGGGACTGACCGACGCGGAGCTGCGGGAGCGCCAGGAGTTCGCCTTCGAGGCGGCGGTGCGGATGCGCGACCGCTTCCTGCAGCAGGAGGTGTGGGACCGCATGGGCATCAAGCCCAGCGAGATCCTGCCCCTCGTGATCCAAGACCCGGGCCGGGGCATGTTCCAGCAGATGCTGTTCTCGAAGATCGTCCCCAACTGCAAGAAGCTGGGCCTGCTCGACGCCGGCGACGGCTGGCTGCGCACCAAGTTCACCGAACTGGGAGTCATCCAGTTCGAGGACTGGCAGGACACCGGCGAGGAGTACGAGTCGCTCCAGGCGACGGGCTGATCCTGCCGGCGCTCAGCTGCCGCGGGCCGCTTCCTCGCGACGGTGACCGGCGCTGAGCTCGGCGAGCACCGAGCGGTCGATCTGATCCGCCGACGCGACCGCCACCTTGCACCTGGTCGACGCCCGTAGCGTCCCGGTCCGCGCGCCGCCCTCCAGCGCCGCGCGCTCACCGAGCACCGCACCGGGGCCGAGCTCCGCCAGCGGCTCGCCGTCGACCTCGACCGCGACCACGCCGTCGAGGATCAGGAACACGGCGTCACCGGGCCGACCCTGTTCGACCAGCGTCTTGCCCCGCTTCAGCGTTCGGACGTCGGGCCGGGCGCCGCCCCGCATGATCGTGGCCGACAGCTCACGCTCGAGCGCCGTCTCCACCGCGGTGACGAGCGCGGGGGAGTCGGTCTGGCCCCAGGGCGTGTGCTTGCCGAAGGCGTGGCGGGACCACTGCTTGAAGTCGACCAGTCCGGTCTTCGCCGCCAGCTTGCCCTCGTGGTCGTAGATCCAGCACCGGGGGAACGGGCTCGCGCCCACCACCTCGCGGTCGCTGCGGCCGTCGGCGTGAATGGTCAACGCGAGGGTGGTCCAGGCGATGGGTGCGTCGTACTGCACGTAGGGTGGGTGGGCGACCCGGTGGGGCGCCGGCAGGCCCGTCCGCCCGCCGGTTGTCTGCACGAACCGCACCCAGCCGTCGCCCACCTCGGGCTCCGGCCGCAGGTCGGGCAGCGGGAACGACGTGAACGTGACCTCCCGCTTGCCCACCCGCACGCGGGTGACGCCGATGTGACCACTACCGGTCTGGCCGAAGCCGACGATCCTGCGGCTCCCGCCGTCGTCCTCGACCTCGATGTGGGCTCGAAGGTCGTTGGCGAACCGAAATCGGTCGGCCACCCTCAGCGCCTCGAGGTCGTCGATGGCGTCTGGCGGGGGCTCGTCGTAATGGAGGATGCCCGCCTCGAACGGCATCTTCACCAGGCCGGCGAGTGCCTCCGACGGGATCCAGGAGATTGACGTGACTGACGATTCGATCCTCATGGCGTGACAGTAGGAACGCGCCGGGCGGGCATCGAGGGTGGGAGCCGGCATGTTCCCCGGGGTGGCAGCCACACCCCGGTGCGGCGGCGGCACCACCGGGCCGCGGCGGCCCGCACCCTTGCCGTCGGCGTCGCAAGCAGGCCAAATGGGGGGCATGAGCGGCGGGCGGATATCTGTGTTCCTTGCTGACGACAACGTGATCGTGCGCGAGGGGGTGCGGGCGATGCTGGCGTTGGAGCCGGACATCGAGATCGTGGGCGTCGCCCGTGACTACGAGGAGCTGGTCGCCGACGCCGGAGCCGCCGCACCCCAGGTGTTGGTGACCGACATCCGCATGCCGCCCTCCTTCCAGCGCGAGGGCATCGACGCCGCCAAGGAGCTGCGCAAGCGGCATCCGGGCACCGGCGTCGTGGTGCTGTCCCAGTACGACGATCCCGACTACGCCGTCTCGCTGCTCGGCGAGGGCGCGGCGGGCTACGCCTATTTGCTCAAGGACGCGGTTGCGGAGGGCGACCAGCTGGCGAGCGCGGTGCGGCAGGTGGCGGCGGGCGGATCGATGCTCGACCCCAAGATCGTCGACGCGCTCATGCGGCCGGTCACCGACCACACCCACGAGCTCGGCGCCGCCGAGGAGGAGCTGTTGCGCATGGTCGCCGCCGGCATGCCGATCAAGGCGATCGGCGTGGCGCGCCGGACGACACCCGCGACGGCGGCCGCGGACGTCGAGCGCCTGTTCCTGAAGATCTCGCAGGACGCCAGCGTCGGCGCGTCGGGGTCGCTGCGCCGCCTGCGCCTGCTGCACCAGGCGATCGTCGACCGGGAGGAGCAGGGCGAGACGCTGAGCCGCCTGCTGCCCGGCGGGCTGGCGGACAAGCTGCGCCGCGACGGCTCCGGCATCGGTGACGTCGAGGAGCTCGACGTCACGGTGGTGATGTCGGACGTGCGGGGCTACTCGGCCATCGCCGAGCGCAGCGACCCCAGCCGGCTGGCCCATCAGGTCAACACCCACCGGGCCGAGATGAATCACGCCGTGCTCGACGCCGGGGGTACCGTGATGCAGTTCGTCGGCGACGCCGTGATGGCGGTCTTCGGCGCCCCCATGGCGCAGGACGACCACGCCGACCGGGCGGTGTGTGCGGCGGTGGCGATGATCGAGCGGCAGGCGGCGGTCGACGAGCGGTGGGCCCGCGAGGGGCTGCCGCCGTTCGGGCTCGGCATCGGGCTGTCGACCGGACCGGTGGCGGCGGCGCTGTTGGGCTCGGAGGAACGCCTCGAGTACACGGTCATCGGCGACACCGTGAACCTGGCGCAGCGCCTACAGGACCAGGCGCGGCCGGCGGGACGGATCGTGCTCAGCGAGGCCACGTACGCGGCGTTGCGCGCGCCCGTCGACGCCCAGCGCCTCGAGCCGCTGAGGGTCAAAGGAAGGGAGGCGCCCGTGAGCGCATACGTGATCACGGTCGCCGGCGGAGCCGCCGAAGGCGGGGCGATCGCCAAGGTCGCCGGAACAGGAGGCACACCATGAGCTCGACCATGCCCGTGCTGGAGGCTCGGGCCGTCACCAAGACGTTCGATGCGGACGGCGCCCCCGTGCGGGCCCTGCGCGGCCTCGACTTCGCGATGTCGGCGGGCGAGTTCGTCGCCATCATGGGGCCGTCGGGCTGCGGCAAGTCGACGCTGCTCAACCTGGCCGCCGGCCTCGACACCCCGACCGACGGCGAGATCCTGGTCGCCGGCGAGTCGCTGGCGGGCAAGGACGAGAACGACCTCGCCCGCATGCGCCGCGCCCACATCGGGATCGTCTTCCAGTTCTTCAACCTGCTGGAGGGCATGAGCGTTCTGGAGAACGTGACGCTGCCGGCCGTCATCGCCGGCGTGGGGCGACGCAAGGCGGAGACCCGCGCCCGCGACCTGCTCGATCTGCTCGGGCTCGGCGACAAGACCCGGGATGCGCCCGGCGTGCTCTCCGGCGGCCAGCGCCAGCGCCTGGCCATCGCGCGGGCGCTTGCCAACGAGCCCACCCTGGTGCTGGCCGACGAGCCGACCGGGGCGCTCGACTCGGCGGGCGGCGCCGAGGTGCTCGAGCTGTTCCGGCGCCTCCACGCCGGCGGCCAGGCGATCCTGCTCGTGACCCACGACCACGACGTGGCCGAGGCCGGCGACCGCATCGTGCGGATGCGCGACGGACGGATCGAGGGCGGCGACGTGGCGGCGGCGACGGGCGCAAGCGCAGGGGTGGCGTCGTAACCCGCCGCACCAGGCGACGGGGGCGGTGATGGCAGCGATCTGGTGGACGGCCCGGGCGGAATGGCGGCAACGCTGGCGCTCGTTCGTGGTTCTGGCCCTCCTCGCCGGCCTCGCCGGAGGCGTCACCCTCGCGGCCTTCACAGGGTCGCGGCGCGCCGACACCTCGTTCGCCCGGCTTCTGGACCGGCTGAAGAACCCGAATCTCTCCGTCTGGACCGACGAGCGCCCCGATCCGGAGCTCGTCAGGGAGGCAGCGAGGTGGCCCGGGGTCGAGGTCGCCATCCACATGGCGATGCTCGTCGTTGCCCCTGCCGACACCGGCATGGTGGTCGGGCACGACACGATCGCGGCGGCCCTGCCCGTCATGGCCGGTGATGAACCACGTGACTTTCTCATCGTCGAGGGCCGCCGGTACGACGAGAGTCGGGCGGACGAACTCGTCGTCAACGAGGCCATGCGGGATGCCCTAGACGCCGACATCGGCGACCGCTTCTCCCTCGTCTCGCTCACGCCAGAGCAGCTCGAGGCCCAAGCTGAAGGAGGCATGCCATCCCCGGCGGGTCCCACCCAGCGGGTCACGCTCGTGGGGGTTGCGCGCACGGCTGAGGATGTGTCCGACACTCCCGACCCCATCCTCATCGTCACTCCCGCGTACTACGAGCGCCACGGCGCCGCCATCGCCCGGCGGGAGGGTGTCACCCTGCGCATCGACGAGGATCGCCGGCCCGAGATCGAAGACCGCGCCCGTTCGCTCTTCGGTGAGGGCGCAACGATCGACCCTCCTGACGACCTCACGGCCCGGGTCGAGGATGGGCTCGCGGTCGAGGTGAACGGGCTACGCGCGTTCGCCCTGGCGGCAGCGGTCGCCGGTCTGGTGGCGCTTGGTCAGGCGTTCGTCCGGCAGGCGGACGCCATGTCGGAGCAGCACCATGCCCGCCGGGCGCTCGGCATGACCTCACCCCAACTGATTGTGTCCGGCGTGACCGCAGCCCTGCCAGTTGCGGCCGTCGGTGCCTTTCTCGCCGCAGGTGGTGGCGTGGCCGGTGGACCGCTTGCGATCACTGGCCTCGCCCGACAGGCGGAGCCCGATCCCGGCCCCTGGTTCGACCCCTTGGTGCTGGTGGGCGCCATCGCCGTCGGTCTGATCGTCCTCGCGGTCGCGGCCGGCGCTTCGTGGCTGGCCGCCGCCCGCGGCCCCACGGAGGAGCGGATGGTGCCGGCACCGCCGTCCCGCGGCGCCCGCTTCCTTGTCGGGCTTCCGCCGCCGGTCGCCGTGGGGGCCCGCATGGCCCTGCACACCGGGCGGGGGCCGACTGCCCTGCCGTCCGGGCCCGCCCTGGCGGGCGCCGCCGTGGGGGTCGCTGGCATCGTTGCCGCCCTCACCTTCAGCTCACGGGTCGATCACCTCCTCGCCACCCCGAAGCTCTGGGGTGCGAACTACGACGCGATCGTGACCACCGTTGAGGACGTGTCCTGGGACCAGACCGCCGCCGACCATGTCGCCCGTGATCCGGAAGTCGCGGCCGTAGCCGTGTTCCATGCGGTCGACCTTGGCCTCCACGCCGGTGACCGCGAGGCCCAGGTTGAGGCGACCACCGTGCGGGCCCACAAGGGCACGATCCCACCGGTCCTGCTCGAAGGGCGTGCCCCCCTCGCTCCCGATGAGGTGGCCTTGGGCGGCGAGGTCCTCGACCGCCTGGGTGTGGATGTCGGTGACATGGTGGAGGCGGGCGACGGCCTCGCGCTGCGGGTGGTGGGCCAGCACCTACAGCCTGCGGAGGACAACGCCAACTCCGGGATGCTCCTGGCCCAAGAGGGCTTCGCGAGGCTCGAAGGGGAAGAAGGCGACCGCGGTCTGCTCGTTCGCTTCGCGCCGGACGTCGATGCGGACGCGGCGCTGGACCGCCTGCGGGACATCGGCGACCAGGTCGAAGTCACGGTGGCGGCCGACGACGCGCCCTCCGACGTCGACAACCTCGACGAGCTCGGCACGCTGCCGGTGGCGCTGGCGACGTTCCTCGCGCTGCTCGCCGCCGTCGCCACGGCGCATGCCCTCGTGTCGGCCACCAGGCGGCGGCGCCACGACCTCGCGGTGCTGCGGGTGCTCGGCTTCGTCAGCGGCCAGGTGCGCAGCACCCTGCGGTGGCAGGCGCTCACCATCGCGGCCGTTGGCCTGCTCGTCGGCGTGCCGGCCGGCGTCATCGCGGGGGGTCGCATCTGGTCCGCCCTGGCCGGGGCCGTCGGCGTCGTGGACCACTGGAGCTTCCCGTGGCTCACGGTTGTACTTGCGGTGCCGGCAGCGCTGGGCGTCGCCGTCCTGCTTGCCATCCCGCCGGGCCGCGCCGCGGCACGGATGTCGCCCGGCCAAGTCCTGCGAGCCGAGTGAGGCGACGTGGTAGCGATCTGGTACCGGTTCCGGGCCGAGCTCCGCTCGCGCTGGCGGGCGTGGCTCGGCCTTGGGTTGCTGGTGGGATTGGCCGCGGGGGCGGTGATGGCGCTCGCCGGAGGAGCACGGCGGACCGACACCGCGTACGCACGATTCCTGAAGGCGCAGAACGCCTACGACGTGATCGTATTCGATTACGAGCAGCGGGGCTCCGGCATCCAGGGTGTCGGCGACTTCGACGAGATCGCGGTCCTGCCGTTGGTCGAGGACTCGGCTGAGGGCGAGCTCGACCTCATCCCGCTCGGACCGTCGTCGAGTGTCATGGGCATCGCCAGTCGGGACGGCCGCATCGGCCGCGACATCAACAGGTTCAAGATCCTCGAGGGGCGGCGGGCGGATACGGACCGCCCACACGAGGTCGTGGTGGGCTTCACGGCCGCCGACGACCACGGCCTCGACGTCGGCAGCACGATTCAGATCCTGTCGCCCGACGATGTCGAGCGCATGACCGACCCTGACGCGGTCGCCGCCGCGGAGAGCTTCCTCCGCCAAGCGCCCGACGGCCGACTGCGCGTGGTCGGCATCGAGGCGGCCCCGGGCGAGTTCCCACCCCAGCACTACGCCGACATGCCCATGCTGCACCTCACCCCCGCGTTCCACGACCTGCACCTGATCGACGATGGCGAGACCTCGGCGGAGGCACTGCTCGTGCGCCTGCGCGACGGGGCGGACGGGGTCGGCGCCTTCGAGGCGGAGCTCGGTCGCCTTAGCGACGGTCCCGCTTACGACACGCTGGCGCAAGCCGACCAGGCCACGGCAGTCGAGCGGTCGATCCACCTGCAGGCCCTAGCGCTGTGGCTGCTGGCGGGACTGGTGACCGTCCTGGCGAGCTTGATCGTTGCACAACTCCTGTCCCGCCTTGCGTTCGTCGAGGGCCACGACCATCCGACACTGGGGGCGCTGGGGATGAGCGGACGGGACCGCACCCTGCTCGGCGTGATCCGGGCCACCGGCATCGCGGTGGCAGGGGCGTTGGTGGGCGTGGTGATCGCCATTGCCGCCTCGCCGTTGCTGCCGACGGGACTGGCACGGACGGCCGAACCGCGTCCCGGTGTCCATCTCGATGCGGTGGTACTGGGCCTCGGCGCGATGGCGACCGTCGTGGTGGTGGTGGCGCTGGGTGCCTGGGCGTCGTGGCGAGCGGCGGCAGCCAGCGCTCGACGCCCGAGCGCTGCGGAGGACGATGCCCGCCTGCGCCCCTCTGGTGTGACCCGGGTGCTGGCTCGGGGTGCCTGGCCGTTGCCGGCCAAGGTGGGAGTCCACATGGCCCTCGAGCCGGGCCGGGGACGCATCGCCGTACCGGTCCGCACGACACTGGCGGGCGTTGCCCTGGGTGTGGGGGCGCTGGTGGCGGCGCTGACGTTCGGCGCCAGCCTGACGCATCTGCTGGATAGTCCGCGTCATTACGGGCTCACCTGGGACCTCCAGCTCGCCGACCCCAGCGACGAGACCTTCGCCGACCGCGCGGTGGCGTCCCTGCGGGACGACCCCCGTGTGGAGGCGGTCGGAGTGGGCTCCTCGGGCTCGGCGGTCGTCGAGGTCGACGGCCGACGGGTCGACGCGATCTCACTCGACTCAGTCGAGGGCGACCTCAGCCTGCCGATCCTCGCCGGCCGGGCGCCGCAGGGGCCCGACGAGGTCGCGCTGGGTGCCCGGACGGCGCGGGCGCTCGGGGTGGAGATCGGTGACACCATCGGCGTTGCCATCCCCGGCGGTCAGGCGCTCGAGATGCGGGTCGTGGGCCGCGCCGTGTTCCCGTCCGTGGGCGCCGCCTCGCGCCTGGGCGAGGGCCTCGTCGCCACGGTGGCGGGCGCCGAGGCGGTGGCACCGCCCGAGCTCCCCCTTCTGAACGAACTGTTCGCCCGCCTCGCGCCGGGCGCCGATCCCGACGCCGTGGTCGCCGATCTCAACGCCCGGGCCGGGACGAATGCCGAGGTCCAGCCCCGCGGTGAGCCCAGCGACATCGTGAACTTCGGCCGGGTGGAGGCGATGCCGCTCATCCTCGGCGGGATCCTGGCCGCCATCGCCGCCGCCACGCTGGCGCACCTGCTCATCAGCGCCGTGCGCCGCCGGCGCCGCGACCTGGCCATCCTCAAGACGCTGGGCTTCGTGCGGGCACAGGTGGCCGGAACGGTGGCGTGGCAGGCGACGACCGTCGTGATCGTGAGCCTCGTCGTGGCAGTGCCCCTGGGCATCGCCCTCGGCCGCTGGACGTGGACCCTGCTGGCCGACGACCTCGGCGTGGTGGCGAGGCCGCAGGTCCCCTGGCCCACGGTCACCGCCGTGTTCGGCGCTGCGCTCGTGCTGGCCAACCTCATCGCCCTCGTCCCCGGGCAGCTCGCCGCCCGCACCCGTCCCGCCTCCGTCCTGCGATCGGAGTGACACAGTGACCACGACCATGGACGTCCCCCGCGTCACCACGCCGCCCGGCGTCGGCGTGGCCCCCTCCGGTCGGCGCCCCACCCCGCTGGCGCTGACGGCCGCCGTCCTCGGGGCCGCGGCCTGGGCGGCGACCTTCCTCGCCGACGTCCCCGCCGATGATGTGCCGCTGCAGGCCATCCGCATCGGGCTGGTGGCCGTGTGGGGACTCGTCGGCGGCGCGTTGGCGGTGCGCCGCCCCCGCGAGCCCCTCGGTCTGGTGGTGCTGGCCGGCACGCTCGTCGGTGCCTCGGCGGTGGTGGCGTCCGCCGCGCTGCTGGCGGGACACGGGGGCACGGTGGCCGAGCTGGTGCGGGCCCTGGCGGTGGGGGTCCTGCCTGCGGTGGCAGTGCACGTCGCCGCCGTTCTCCCCGACGGGCGGCTGGCGCGGCCGTCGCATCGCACGCTGCTGGTCGCGTGCTACGTCGTGGCCTTGGCCGGGGGCGTCGGGTTGGCCACGGCGCGGCCCGACCTGCCGCTGTGGGTCGTGGTGGTGGAAGCACTGCTGGCGGGGGCGATCGCCCTGAGCTTGTCCAACGCCCGCTACATCAGGACGCGGGGAGAGGCGCGACAGCGGATGCAGTGGTTCGGCCTCGCGGTCACCCTGGCGGTCGAGGTCGTGCTCGTGGCGGTCGCCCTGAGGATCTTTCTCGACTGGCCCCGCCCCTTGGCCGAGATCGCCACCGCCGCCACCGTCCTGGTGCCGCTCTCGTTCGTGCCCTGTCTGTTCCCCCGGCTGCTCGGCCATGTCGACCGGCTGCTCGGCGAGGCGGTGGCGCTGACCGGCCTGACCGCCGTCGTGGTGTCCGTCTACCTGGTCATCGTGCTCGGCCTCGGCCGCTCGCCCAGCGACGACGAGCGCCCGATCCTGCTGCTGTCCATGCTGGCCGCCGCCGTCGCCGCCCTGCTCTACGGCCCGGCCCGCACCCGCCTGTCGGCCGTGTCCAACCAGCTCGTCTACGGCGAGCGCCATGCGCCCGACGAGGCCCTGCGCACGTTCGGTGCCCGCCTGACGCGCGCCATTCCCTTCGACGAGCTGTTGCTGCAGCTCGTCGAGTCGCTGCGCAGGAGCCTGGCCCTCCAGGCGGCCGAGGTCTGGACCGGCTCGGCCGGACACCTCGAGCGGGTCGTGTCGGTGCCCGATCGGGGGCCGGCTCGCCTGGACCTGACCGAGGAGGAGCAACCGGTGGTGGCCCGGGCGCGGGTCTCGGGTTACGCCTGGCTGCAGGTGTGGCTGCCCCGCCTCCTGGAGGACCGGGGCGACGCGGCCGTGCGCATGGCCCCGATCACCCACGGGGGCGAGTTGCTCGGATTCATCGTGGTGGAGCGGCCGGCCGACGCCGAGCGGTTCGCGGACGCCGACGAGAGCGTGCTGGCCGAGCTGGCCCGCCAGGTGGGGCTGGCGCTGCACAACCTCCAGCTCGACTCGGCGCTGCAGGAGTCGCTGCGCGAGCTGCAGCGGCGGGCCGAGGAGTTGCAGGCGTCGCGTGCTCGGGTGGTGGCCGCCGCCGACGCCGAACGGCGCCGGATCGAGCGCAACCTGCACGACGGCGCCCAGCAGCACCTGGTGGCCCTGGCGGTGACCGTGCGGTTGGCGCAGCAGGTGGCGGCGACGGAGCCCGACCAGGCCCATGCCCTGCTGGAGCAGCTCGGACGGGACCTGCAAGCCGCGGTGCAGGAGCTACGCGATCTGGCCCACGGGATCTACCCACCGGTGCTCATGGACCGGGGCCTGGTCGCCGCCCTCGAGTCGGCCGCGGCCCGGGCGCCGCTGCCGGTCGAGGTCGTGGCCGAGGGCGACGTGGGGCGGTTACCGCAGGAGGTCGAGGCCGCGATCTACTTCTGCTGCGTCGAGGCGCTCCAGAACGCGGCCAAGCACGCCGGCGGGGGCGCGGCCGCCAGAGTGACCATCGGCCGCGATGTCGGCACCGACGGCCGGGACGTCGTGACGTTCTCCGTCGCGGACGACGGCGCCGGCTTCGATCCGGCGGGGTCGGCGGGGCGGGGGCACGGCTTCGTCAACATGGGCGACCGCCTGGGCGCCATCGGCGGGACCGTCGAGGTGGACTCGGCGCCGGGCCGGGGGACCCGGGTGTCGGGGACCGTACCGGTCGACGGGCCCGGCTGACCGGAGGGTAGGGCGGGCGATGGCGGCGACATGGATGAGGTTCCGCACGGAGCTGCGGGCGCGGTGGCGGGGAACGCTGGCGCTCGTGCTGCTGCTCGGGTTCGTCGGCAGCGTCGTGTTGGCGGCGGCGGCCGGAGCCCGCCGGACGGCCACGGCGCCCGACCGCCTGGTGGCCGCGGTCGGCGGCGAGGGCGACGCCCACATCTTCGACGTCGGCACCGCCGATCCCGAGCGGATCCGGGCCCTGCCGCAGGTCGAGCGCTCCGTGGGCATCACGTTCATGCTCGCCGACTCCGTGCCCCTATCGGGCGTGGACATCGTGGCGACCGACGACCCGCTCTTCGGTGGGCTGGTCGCCGAGGGCAGGTTGCCGGACCCGGCGGACCCGCTGGGCGCGGTGGTCGACCAGAAGGCCGCCCGCCGGCTCGGCCTCGCCCCCGGAGACGAGCTCGACGTCGTGCTCGTCACGGCCGAGCAGCGCGCCACCATCGACCCGGACACCGAGCCCGCCCCGTCCGCCACCGTCCGGGTGACGGCGATCCTGAGGGAACCGGACGACATCGTCGGCGGCGACCCGACCGGCGACGAGGCGGGTGGCAGCGATTCCATGGTGTACGTGTCCGGGTCGTTCCTCGAGCGCTTCGGCCACCTGACCGACCTCGTCAACACCGTCTACTACTTCGAACTTGCTGGTGGACCGGCGGCCGCCGACGAGTTCGTGGCCGCCGTGCGCGACGTCCCCCACGGCGACAGCGTCCAGTTCTTCGACCGGCCCGGCGTGACCCGGGCGACGCAGCGGTCGGTGGACGCGCAGGCGCTGGGCCTCGGCCTGTTCGCGGCCGCGCTGGCCCTGGTCGGGCTCCTCACCGCCGGCCAGAGCCTGTCGCGCCAGCTGCGCGTCGACGCGACGGACGGCGAGGCGCTCCGAGCCCTGGGGATGACGGGCGGGCAACGCGTGGGGGTGGCAGCCCTGCGCGGTGCCGTCGTGGGCGTGGGAGCCGCGACCCTCGCGGCCGCCGGCGCCGTTGCCTGGTCACCGCTGACGCCCGTCGGGCTGGCCCGGCAGGCGGAGCCGCACCCGGGCGTGGAGGTCAACGTCGCCCTACTCGTGGCGGGCGGGGCGGCGATCGCCGCCGTCGTGACGGCCCGGGCCCTGCTCACGGGCTGGCGGATCGTCGGACGCAGCGGGCGCGCGCAGTCCCGGCAGGCGGTGGGCCCGGGCCTCGCCGAGCGCGCCGCCCGGGCCGGGGCGGCGCCGTCGCTCGTCACCGGGCTGTCGCTGGTCCGGGGGTGGCGGCGATCCGGCGTGTCGACCCGCTCGACGCTGGCGGGTGTGACCGTCGGCGTCGCGACCCTGGCCGGCGCCATCACCTTTCTCGCCAGCCTCGATCGCCTCGTCGACGACCCCGAGCGCTACGGGTGGACCTTCGACGCCGTGGCCGGCTCGACGTACGAGGACGACCCCGGCGACCTCTTCGAGATCCTGGCCGACGACCCGAATGTCGAGGCCTTCGCCCGGGCCGGCGGGACCGCGATCGGTGCGGAGGGGCACCGCATCGGCGTCGTCGGGGTCGAGCCCGGCCGGGGGATCACGCCGGCGCCGATCCTCGACGGCCGGGCACCCCGCGGGCCGCGCGAGGCGGCGCTCGGCCGCCGCACGCTCGAGGCGTTGGGCAGGGACGTGGGTGACACCGTCACCCTCGACGGCAGCGGCGATCCGCTGCCGTTCACGATCACGGGCGCGGCCGTGGTGCCCGAGATCAACCAGGGCGGGCCCGGCCTCGGCGAGGGCGGCATCCTGACGCTGGAGGGCTTCGGGGACCTCGTCCCCGACGAGCGGGCCACGGTCGCGCTCGTGCGATTCACGCCTGGCGGGGAGAACTCGCCGGCGATGGAACAGCTGCGCTTCGCCGGCGGGCTGCTCCCGCCGGTGCTGCCGGACGCCCTCTACGACATCGAGCGGGTCCGGAGGCTGCCGGTGATCCTGGCGGCCCTGCTGGCGCTCGTCGGGATGATCACGTTGGTCCACAGCCTGGTGAGCCTGGTGCGGACCCACAGTCGCGACCTGGCGGTGCTCAAGACCCTGGGCTTCACACGTCCCCAGGTGGCGGGCACGACTGCGTGGCTGGGCAGCGTGTTCGTCGCATTGGCGCTGGTCGTGGGGGTGCCGCTCGGTATCGCGCTCGGTCGGTGGTCCTGGCTGCTGGTCGCCGATCGGCTGGGCGTGGCCTCGCCGCCCAGCGTGCCCCCGGCGACGATCGTCGCGCTGGTCCCCGCCGCGCTCCTCGTCGCCAACGTGGCGGCCGCGGTGCCCGGCTGGTTGGCGGTACGCGTCAGGCCGGCGGAGGCGCTGCGAGCCGAGTGACGCCCCTCGGCCCCCTATGCGGCGTGCCCGTGGCGCTGCCAGAGGTCGCGCAGGACGGCGGGGCCGAAGTCCTCCTTGTGGACGTAGCCGGCGGCGCCGCAGGATGCCGCGTCCGCCGGCAGGTCGTCGGCCCGGTACGTCGACAACAGCACCACCACCGTGTCCGGCAGGCTGGCGACGATGCGGCGGCTGGCCTCGATGCCGTCGATGCCGGGCATGTTGATGTCCATGAGGACGAGTGCGGGCCCCAGCTCGTCGGCGAGTGCGAGGGCCTGCTCTCCGCTCTCGGCCTCGGCCACAGTCTCGAACTCTGGGGTGGCGGCGAGGACGGCGCGCGCCGCCCGACGGAACGGCGCCTGGTCGTCGACGATCAGGACGCGCACGGGCGCTTGCACGGCGGCATTGTCGCGCCTGGGGGGCGACGGTCCCACCGTGGCTGCACGACCTGAGGGGTGGTGGCTACCTCCCCGTGGAGCCCTGGCCCAAGTAAAGAAGCACCGCCTTGACCCGCCGGTGGACGTCGGTCTCCTCGGACAACCCGAGCTTGGCGAACATGGCGTTGATGTGCTTCTCGACCGCCCGCTCGGTGAGCACCAGGGAGGCGGCGATGCCCGCGTTGTTCTTGCCCTGCGCCATCTCGGCCAACACTTCACGCTCGCGCGGCGTGAGGCGGGCGACCGGCGACTCGGCCGATCGGGCGCGGCTGGCGACCAGCGCGTCGACCACCTTGGGGTCGATCACCGAGCCCCCCTCGCGGACCGCCACGATGGCCCGGCGGAGCTGGTCCAGGTCGGACACGCGCTCCTTCAGCAGGTAGGCGCGTCCTTGGGACCCCCGTTCGAGGAAACCGAGGGCGTAAGCGGGCTCGACGTACTGGCTGAGCACCACCACGCCGCAGTCGGGATGGGCGTCGCGGATCGCCTCGGCCGCGCGGATGCCCTCGTCGGTGCCGGTCGGGGGCATGCGGATGTCGGTCAGCACCACGTCCGGCGCCTGATCCGCCACGGCGGCCAGGAGCGAGTCGTAGTCGTCACAGGTGGCCACGATCTCCAGGTCGGGCTCGCCTTGGAGAAGCCGCGCCAGTCCCTCCCGGACCAGGTAGTTGTCCTCGGCCAGCACGACCCTGATGGCCACCGCCGGCAGGCTAGTTCCGGAGGGTCCTCTTCCCGCTGACCTGCGCCTCAGCCGAGGCGCTCGTCGACGATGCGCAGCAGGTCCACGACCTCGTCGGCCTGCGCGGCGCTGTCGGGTGGGTCCTCACCGAGGGGGATGGCGTAGCTCAGGAACACCGAGCGATCCCCGGCGCGGTACCCGGCGGTCGTCCCGAGGACGCCGGCGCGAACCAGGAACGCCTCGTCGCCCAGGCCCTCGACCGCCTCCGGGTCGTCCCCCCAGGCCTCGGGATCGAACGCGTCGCTGCCGGTGAAGACGGACAGCTGCAGCTGGTAGATCGTCGGCGACTGGCCGTCCTCGACCGATGCCTCCCACAGGCAGCTCTCGGATCCGCCGGCGACCGGCACGTCCTGATCGGCCGGGACCACGCTGGCCGGCTCGCCGAACAGGTCGCTCACCTCGTCGGTGGTCAGCAGCCGGCACGCGGGCGACTCGTTGCCGGCGTTGGCGCCGTCGGCCGCCGACGTCGCGCCAGTCGCGGTGGTGTCGGACGACGCCTCGTCGCCGCCGCCGTCGCTACCGCCGCCGCCGCTGCACGCGGCCAGCGCCAGGGACGCGATCAGCACGGCGCAGCCCGTCCTCAGCGGAGTCACCGGAGCGGGAACCTCACCACCCGCTCGAGCTGGGTGAGGGCGTCGTCGGGATCGTCGACCTTGATGGTGGTCATGCCCATCGCGCGGGCCGGCTTCAGGTTCCCGCCCAGATCGTCGAGGAACACCGCCTCGCGCGGCTCGATCCCCAGCTCCCGACAGACCAGCTCGTAGATGGCCGTGTCCGGCTTGCGCACGCCCACCTTGCTGGACTCGATCACGACGTCGAACAGGTCGGCCAGCCCCGCCATCGGTCCATCCGGAAGCGCCTGGCCTCCGGCGCCCGGGAATACGAAGTTGTTGGTGAGCAGCGCGGTCTTCAGTCGGTCGTGGCAGCGGCGGAGGGCCTCCATCATCGCGGGGCGGACCTCGCCTGCCAGCAGCTCCAGCACCACACGGCCGTCGATGTCGTGCCCCGCGGCGCGGGCCTCGGCCTCGTACAGGTCGGCGAAGCCGGCCCAGTCGACCTCGTTGCGCTCGAGCCGGGCCCAGGCGTTCGTGTCGGGATCGGTGGCGTTGAGCCGCCGCAGGAACCCGTCGGGCAGCCCGATGTCGCGCTCGTAGCGGGCGAACGCCTCGAAGGGGCTGGTCAGGATCACCCCGCCGAAGTCGAAGATCACGGCCCGGATTCCCATAGCCCGCCGATCCTAAGAGGCCGAGCGGACCCTCACCCGACGAGCAGGTCGCGGGCGACCGCCTCCCACAGCTCCGCCGACAGCCGCAGCGACTCGACGTCGACGCGCTCGTCGTCGCCGTGGAACATGCGGCCGTAGTCCTCGAACGTCAGCTTCTGGCTGAACAGGCCGAAGCCGTAGGCGGTGGCGCCGAGCCGGCGGAAGAAGCGGGCGTCGGTGGCGCCCACGCTGATCATGGGCACCAGGTGGCTGCCCTCGTAGAACGCCTGCGTGGTGCGGGCCAGGGTGTCCCACAGCGCGGTCTCCACGGGCGACTCCGTCGAGGGGTCGTCGTGGGAGTCGATCAGCTCCACGCGGTCGGCGAGGTCGCCGCCCAGCGCCTCGCGCAGCGCGGCCTCCACGTCGGGCAGCGACTGACCGGGCAGCGTGCGGATGTCGAGCTGCAGGTCGACCCGGTCGGGGATCACGTTGGTCTTGGTCCCGCCGTGCGCCACCGTGGGGGCGATCGTCATGTGCGTGCAGGCGTGGAACTGCCGCGCCATCGCCACCGGGAAGTCGCCGAGGGCGTCCACCAGGCTGTCGGGATCGAGCAGCGGGCCCACGACGGCCTGCGGGTAGGCCAGGCCCTCCAGGAATCGCCGCCAGGTGTCGTGGATGCGCGTCTCCGGCCGGTAGTCCGCCAGCCGCTGGACGACCGCCGCCGCCGTCACGAGGGCGTTGTCGGTGGCGTAGGGCTGGGAGGCGTGGCCGGGCGTGCCGGAGATTCGCAGCGTGCACCAGCACGACCCCTTCTCGCCGACCAGCACCGGCAGCCGCAGGCCGCCGTCCCCGCCGGGTACGGGGATGCCGCCCGACTCGGTGATCACGAAGTCGGCGCCGACGGCGTCGAGCTGGTGGCGGGCGAGATGATCGGCACCCCAGGTCCCGAGCGCCTCCTCGTCGGCGACGGCGAGGTAGACGAGCGTGCCCTCGGGCCGGAAGCCTCCCGCCGCCAGGCGCCGGGTGGCGACCGCCATCGAGGCGGTCAGGTTGAGCATGTCGATGGCGCCCCGTCCCCAGACCTCGCCGTCGACCAGCTCGCCGCCGAACGGCTCGCGCCGCCAGCCGGCGGCGTTGGCGGGCACCACGTCGGTGTGACCCATGAGCAGCAGCGTGGGTGCGTCGGGCCGCGTGCCCTCGATCCGGGCCACCAGGCTGGTGCGGCCGGGCGCCGGCTCGTACCGTTCGATGTCGACGCCGGAGCCCGAGAGGTAGGCCTCGATCAGGTCAGCGCTCCTGGCCTCGTGGCCCGATTCCGGGGTCCCGTCGTTGACACAGGCGTTGCGGATCAGGTGCTGGAGGAGGTCGGTGACCTCGGGAGTGACGTCGCCGGAAACGGTCGCCATCACCGGCACCGTACCCGGGGCCGGTCGCGGGTGTCCGACCCGCTCGCGCCGGACCTTTGGTTGAATGCAGGCTGACATGCCGATGAAACACGTGGTCATCGACGGCTCGAACATCGCCACCGAGGGCCGGGACTCGCCGAGCCTGGGCCAGCTGGACGAGGCCGTGCGCGCCTTCATCGAGGAGTACGCGCCCGAGGTCGTCACCGTCGTGGTCGACGCCACGTTCCCGAACCGGATCGACGCCCAGGAGCGCCGCACCTACGAGGAGGCGGTGGCCGCCAACGAGCTCATCACGCCACCGGCGGGGGCGGTCGGGCGCGGCGACGCCTTCGTCCTGCAGATCGCCCGCAAGGCCGATGCCGCGATCCTGTCCAACGACTCGTTCCAGGAGTTCCACGGCGACTACCCGTGGCTGTTCGAACCGGGCCGCCTCATCGGCGGCAAGCCGGTACCCCATGTCGGCTGGGTGTTCATGGAGCGCGTCCCCGTGCGGGGGCCCGCCAGCCGGCGCTCCGTGAGCGAGGCCCGCAAGGCCATCAAGGCGGCGACCAAGGCATCCAAGGTGACGAAGACGACGAAGGCCACGAAGGCGGCCGAGGCCGGCACGGCGGCGGCCACAACCGAGGCCGGCGCGCCGAAGCGGCGCGGTGCCCACAAGGGCCCCACCGGGGACGGCGTCACCGGCGTGACCGCGGCGGGCCCGGACACAGCGGCCGTCAGCACCTCCGGAGACGGAAGCGCAGAGCCGGCCACGAACCGGGCCGCCAAGGACGTCTCGCCCTACAACGAGGCGTTGCCGTTCATCGAGTTCATCGCCGACCACCCGGTGGGCAGCGAGGTGGAGGCGACCGTCGAGCGCTTCAGCTCGCATGGCGCCTACGTGCTCGCCGGCGACGCCCGCGGCTACGTGCCGCTCCGCAACCTGGCCCGACCCGCGCCGCGTAGCGCCCGCGAGGTGCTCAACGTCGGGGAGAGACGTCGCTTCGTGGTTATCGCCATCGACGCACCTCGGCGGGGGATTGACCTGGCGCTCCCGGGCGTCGTCGCCGTCCCCGCCGGCTCGGACGCGCCCGTCGAGGAGCAGGTCGTCGAGGCCCTCGGCATCCCGGAGACGCCGGCGGCGGCCAAGGCGCCCGCCCGGACGGCGAAGGCGGCCGCCGGGACCGGCACGAAGCGCGCGGCGACGAAGAAGGCCTCCGCCAAGGCAAGCCCAGCCGCGAAGCGTGCGCCCAAGAAGTCGCCGGGCAAGGCGACGGCGGGCGCCACGTCGCAGGCCAAGGGCCCCGCCAGGAAGAAGACCGCTCCGGCGGGCGCTGGCAAGAAGGCTCCGCTCAGGAAGGCCACGTCCAACAAGGCCCCCGCCAAGAAGGCCTCTGCCAAGAAGGCAACGGCCAAGAAGGCCGCGGCCAAGGCGACCACCGCCAAGGCGACCACGGCCAAGAAGGGCCCGAGGCAATGAGGCAATAGCGCGCGCCGAACGACGCCGGAGGCAGCGACCGACGGCCTGCGGTCGTCATCGCCTCGGGCTCGGAGGAGCGGTCGCCATTGCCTCGGGCATCGGTAGATTCGGCCGTCGTGCGCATCGCCACCTGGAACGTCAACTCGCTGACCGCGGAACGCCTGGTGCGCATCTGGGAGTGGCTGGACGTCGTGCAGCCCGACATCATCTGCCTCCAGGAGACGAAGGTCGCCGACGCAGCCTTCCCGGCCCTCGACCTGCACGGCCGCGGCTACGCCAGCGTCCACCACGGTGAGGGCCGCTGGAACGGCGTGGCGATCGCCAGCCGGGTCGGGCTCGACGATCCCGTGTCCGGCTTCGGCGACGGCGGACCTCCCGACGACGAGGCGCGCCTCGTGTCCGCCAGCTGCGACGGCGTGCGGGTGTCGTCGGTGTACGTGCCCAACGGTCGCGCCGTTGGGCACGAGCAGTTCCATCACAAGCTGCGCTGGCTCGGTCGGCTGCGCGCCCACGTCGAGGCCGAGTCCGGCCTCTACGACACGAGCGCCGGCATCGCCGTGTGCGGCGACTTCAACGTCGCCCCCGAGGACATCGACGTGTGGAACCCCAAGGCGGTGCACGGCGCCACCCACGTGACGCCCGAGGAGCGCGCCGCCCTCGGCGAGCTCGAGGCCTTCGGCCTGCGCGACGCCTTCCGCGAGCAGTACCCGGGCGAGCCCAACCTGTTCAGCTGGTGGGACTACCGGGCGGGCGCCTTCCACAAGCACCAGGGCATGCGCATCGACCTGATGATGCTGTCGTCCGAGCTGGCGGACCGTGTGACGTGGGCGTTCATCGACCGGAACGCGCGCAAGGGGCACAAGCCCAGCGACCACGCACCTCAGTTCGTGGACGTGCTCTAGACCTCGAGCACGCCCCGCAGCTTGTCCAGTACATCAGCGAGGGTGTGCCGAACGCGCGCACGCGACATGCCGAGCTCGTCGTGCAGCTCCTGCAGCGTGCGGGGCTCGTGGCCGTCGAGCCCGAAGCGGGCGCTCACGACCAGGCGCTCCGTGTCCGTCAACCCCGTCAGGGCATGGGTCGGCAACGCATGCAGGGCGACGAGATCGTCGTCGGCATCGGAACGCAGGTCGATGGGCTCGAGCTGCTCGGCATCGTCGCCGTCATCTCGGTAGGGCCACCCGTCCTCGCTGATGAAGTCGAAGGGATCACCCATGCACCACTTGTCGCGCGCCGCCGGTGACAGGTCAACGGGAACTTCAGGCCCGGAGCGCCGCCAGGAGGCCGGGCCCGATCCGGGCCGCGAGCAGCCGACCCATGCCCGGGATGGCCGCCAGCTCGTCGGCCGTCGCCGGGCGGGCCTCCGCGATCGCCTCCAGGAGCCGGTCGTCGACGAGCGCCACCGGCTCGACGCGGGCCGCCCGGGCCTGCTCCTCCCGCCAGGCGAGCAGCGCAGTGAGTGCGGCCGACGGTGCCCGCCCGGCGGCGGCCTCGGCTAGCTGCGCCCGCTGGTCGGCGAGCCGAGCCCGCCAGTCCGATGCCGGCTCGGGCGGGTCGTCGCAGGGGCGCTCCCGCTGGCGCTCAGCCAACGCCGCGAGCCACGGGGTCAGCCGGCGGTCGCTGGTGCGCCCGCCGAACGTCCGCTCGGCCGCCCACGAGCAGCGCAGCTCGTCCTCCGCCCTGGTCATGGCCACGTAGAGCAGGCGGGCCTCCTCCGCCCGCTCGGCGGCGGTGCGGGCGTGGGCGATGGGCACGTAACCGTCCTCCAGCCCGGCCAGGTGGACGAACGGCCACTCCAGCCCCTTGGCCGCATGGAAGGTGGCCAAGGTGACGGCGTCGTCCCAGCCCTCGCCGCCCTCGGCGGTGAAGGTGGCAACCAGCCAGGTGGCGAAGTCCGGGGCGGTGGCGGCGGGGTTCAGCCGCAGGTGGTCGTGGGCAAGCTCCATCACGAGGTCGAGCTCGGCCCGGCCCCGAGTGGCGGCGTTCTCGGCCGCCTGGTCGCCGTCGTCGGGAGGCTCCACCAACGCCGCCAGGTCCGGCAGGCGCTCGCCCAGCGGAACGTCGTCCCGCCGGAGCAGGTCCAGGGCATCGCGGACCGTCCGGTGGTCGAGCAGGGTGTCGGTGCCGCGCACCCGGTGGGGGATCCCGGCGCGGCGCAGGGCGTCGGCGATCGGCGGGATCTGCGCGTGGGTCCGCACCAGCACCGCCTGCGAGGACCACGCCGCCCTCGGGCCCCGGCGGTCGCGCGCGGCCCGGGCGATGGCCCGGGCCTCGTCCAGGTCGGTTGTGTGGCGCTCGACGCGCGGCCGAGAACCGTCGGGCCGCCGGGCGCGCACCTCGCGGCCGGAGAGACCGGCGGCGCGGAGGACCTCGCCCGCCGCCGCCAGGATCGACGGGGTGGACCGGTAGCTGCCCAGCAGCTCGACCACGTCGGCGGGTGGGTACAGGCGTCGGAAGCCCTCGAGGAATCCGGCGTCGGCGCCGTTCCAGCCGTAGATGGCCTGCTGGGGGTCGCCGACGACGCACAGGTCGTAGCCGTCGCCGCGCCAGGCGTCGAGCAGTCGGAGCTGGAGCGGGTTCACGTCCTGGAACTCGTCCACGAACAGGTGGCGGTGGCGCCACCGCTGAGCGGCGGCGAAGTCGGCCTCGGTCTCGATCAGGTGGCTGCAGAGCCGCAGCAGGTCGTCGAAGTCGACCATGCGGGCCTTGCGCTTGGCCTCCTCGTAGCGGCGGTACAGGTCCGCGATCCGCCGGGGTGGCGACGGCGTCCGCCGCCGGGCGGTGGCCGCGGCCTCGGCGTAGCCGTCGGGACCAGCGAGGCGGGCCTTGGCCCACTCGATCTCGGCGGCGAGCTGCCCGACCGAGAGCTGGCTCTGGCCGCGCGACCGTCCGACGATCTCGTCGAGCAGCCGGCCCTTGCGCACCAGGAGCTCGGGTGCGGGCCGACCCTCGTCGGCCCAGCGCGCGCGGAGCTGCGCATAGGCGACGCCGTGGAACGTGCCGGCGGCCACGCCGTCGCGCAGGCCCAGGGCACGGAGCCGGTCCCGCAGCTCACCCGCGGCCTTGCGGGTGAACGTGAGGGCCAGGACATGGCTGGCGTCGGCATCGCCGGTCTCGATGCGCCAGGCGATGCGCCGGGTGAGCACCCGGGTCTTACCCGATCCCGCCGGTGCGAGTATGGCGAGCGGCCGGGCCGGCGAGGTGACCGCACGCTGCTGTGCCTCGTCCAGGTCGTGGAGCAGGCGATCGGCGGCCACCGCCGGCGAGGTTATTCGGACGGCCGGCGAGGTCATTCGTACCGCCGGCGAGGTTGTTCGGACGGCCGGCGAGGTCATTCGGTACCGCCGGCGAGGTTGTTCGGACGGCCGGCGAGGTCTTTCGTACCGCCGGCGAGGTTGTTCCGCGCCCTTAGGCTGCGGGAGATGATCGACGTGCCCCCCGACCGGTTCGAGGAGCTCGTGGGCGAGGCCCTCGACAGCATCCCCGACGAGCTCGGCGACTACATGGAGAACGTTGCCGTCCTGGTCGAGGACGGCGTGCGGCACGGCCGCCTGCTCGGCCTCTACGAGGGGGTGCCGCTCACCAAGCGCGGCGAGTGGTACGGCACCGGGTCGCTCACGCTGCCCGACCGGATCACGATCTTCCGCCTCCCGATCTGCGCCCGCTGCCGCACGGAGGAGGACGTGGTGGACCAGGTCCGGGTGACCGTGATCCACGAGGTGGCCCACCACTTCGGCATCGGCGACGCCCGCCTCAAGGAACTGGGCTGGGCCTGAAGAGAGGTTTCGACTCGCATCCTGAGGTTGCGAGTCGAGTGTTTGGCCACCGCCTCTGGCGGTGTCGACTCTCGGTCGCTCGACCGGCAGAGCCGGCTCGAGCGACGGTGGGGGCTCCGGCGGAGCCTCTGCCCCCCACGCCCCCCGCCACGCAATGGCGTCACTCCCCACGCGGTGGTGGCGGGGATACGCTTCGCCACGTGCCGTTTCCGCGGAAGCTGCTGAACGACGACGAACAGATCGTCCTCGACCTGCATCCGCACTGGTGGTTCTTCGCCCCACCGCTCCTGGCACTGATCGCGGCGCTCATCCTGGGCATCCTGGCGCTCGCCAACGACGTCCACACCGCGCTCCAGGTCCCCGCCGGCCTTCTCGTGCTGGTGCTCCTCGTCTGGTTCGGCTGGCGCTACCTGCGCTGGATCACCACCAACTTCGTGGTGACCACGGACCGCCTGATCTACCGGCACGGCGTCCTGTCGAAGCACGGCATCGAGATCCCGCTCGACCGCGTCAACACCGTCTTCTTCCGGCAGTCGATCTTCGAGCGCGTGGTCGGCGCCGGCGACCTCGTCATCGAGTCGGCCAGCGAGACGGGCCGCCAGCGGTTCTCGAACGTGCGCAAGCCCTCGGCGGTCCAGAACGAGATCTACCGCCAGATCGAGGCCAACGAGAACCGCAAGTACGACCGGGTGGGCGTGTCCGCCGCCGCAGGCACCGCGGGCGCGCAGAGGGCCGACGACACCGAGTCGATCCCGGCCCAGATCCGGCAACTCGACGAGCTGCGCAAGCAGGGGCTGCTCACCGAGGAAGAGTTCGCCCGCAAGAAGCAGCAGCTCCTCGACCGAATGTGAGCGTGTCGGTCGGTAGACCGACGCCGTCAGGGGCGGCGGTCGGGGTCGGGCCGGAGTGACCCGGCCGCGAGTCGTCAGCCTCGTTCCGTCGGTCACGGAGACGCTGCTGGCGTGGGGCGTGACCCCGGTGGCCTGCACCCGGTTCTGCGAACAGCCCGATCTCCCGCACGTGGGCGGCACCAAGGACCCCGACGTCGCGCGCATCGTCGAGCTCCGTCCCGACCTGGTGGTGCTGTGCGTCGAGGAGAACCGGCGCGAGGATGCCGACGCCCTCACCGAAGCCGGCATCGCGACCGCCGCCCTGTCGATCGACGCCGTGGCCGACGTGGCGCCGGCGCTGCGGATGCTGGCCGGGCTGGTGGGCGTCGATCCCGACGGTGTCGAGGAGGTCGACCGCAGCGCACCGGTCGACGAGAGGTTGCGAGCATTCGTCCCCGTGTGGAAGCGGCCATGGATGAGCCTGGCCGGCGGGACGTACGGCTCGTCGCTGCTGGCCAGCATCGGGGTCGACAACGTGTTCGCCGACGCCGACGATCGCTACCCGACCGTGACGCTGGAGGAGGCTCGGGCCCGCCGGCCCGACCTCGTGCTGGCGCCGAGCGAGCCCTATCCGTTCCGGGAGCGCCACGTCCCGCTGCTCGCGGAGGTGGCACCGGTGGTGCTGGTGGACGGTCAGGACCTGTTCTGGTGGGGGGTGCGCACCCCCGCCGCCGTGGCGCGGCTGCGCCACCGGCTGTGGGACGCTTAGCTCACGCTGCCCCACGCCCCGGCCGCCGGCCTGCCCCGCCACAGGACCGGGAGCTTGAGCCGGGTCTTCGGCTGGCACAGCGCCACCACGCAACCACCGAAGCCTGCGCCCGTCACGCGCGCCCCGTAGACCCCGGGGATGCCCCGCAGGGCGACCACCAGGGCATCCAGCGCGGGGGTGGTGACGTCGAAGTCGTCGCGCAGGCTGGCGTGGCTGGCAACCAGCAGCTCGCCGGCGTAGCGCAACTGTCCCTCGGCCAGCGCCGCCCCCAGGGCGTCGACGCGCTCGTTCTCGGTGGTCACGTGCCGCGCCCGCCGCCGGAGGACCGGGTCGTGGATGGCCTCGACGGCGGCCGGTGACGCGTCGCGCAGCGGGCCGACGACGTCCTCGGCCGCCTCGCACTCCTTGCGGCGCTGGGCGTAGGCGGACCGGGACAGCTCCCGGGGCTCCCCCGAGTCGACCACCAGGATCTCGGCGTCCTCGGGGAACGGCAGCTTCTCGACGCCGAGGCTCCCGCAGTCGATGCGGAGGACCCGATCGGCGTCCGCCGCCACGGCCACGAGCTGGTCCATGATCCCGCAGGGCACGCCGACCGCCCGCTGCTCGGCCCGCTGGCATGCCTGCGCCACGCTGATGGGGTCGCCGAGGTCGGCGCCCAGCGCGGCGGCGAGCGCCACCTCCAGCGCCGCGCTCGAGGCGAGGCCGCCGCCCGGCGGGAGGTCCGAGTGGACCATGCCGACGAGCCCGTTGTCGGGTTGCAGCTCGGCCACCACGGCCGCCACGTAGCGGGCCCAGGGCGGCTCCACCCTGGCCGGATCGTCGCCGCCGTCGAGTGGTATCTCGGCCACCCCGTCGAACCGCTCCGATCCCAGCATGACCCAGTTGCCACCCCGGTCCCCGGTGATCTCGGTGCCGAGCCCGATTGCCATGGGGAGGACGAGGCCGCCCATGTAGTCGGTGTGGTCCCCGATCAGGTTGACCCGCCCCGGCGCCCACGATCGCAGTCCCATCACGCCCCCCGCAGTGCGGCGGCGGCGTCCTCCGGCACGACCGGATTGACGAACACACCGCTTCCCAGCTCGCCGGCGGCGACGTAGCGCTGGACGTCGGGCGATCGCATCGGCGAGACGATATGCACATGGAGGTGGGCCTCGGGCCACATGCCGCCGTCGGTGGGTCGTTGGTGGATCCACAACATGTAGGGGAGCGGGGAGTCGAACAGCCGGTCCAGCCGGGTCAGCACGTCGACGAGCAGGTCGGCCAGGCCGTCGCGCTGGGGCCCGTCGAGCGCCGGCAGGTCGGCGCGGTGGACGTCGGGTGCCAGCAGCATCCCGTACGGGTAGGCGCTGGCGGCCGGCACCCAGGCGCGCCAGTCGGCGGCCGCGGCCACCTCCAGCGCGGGATCGGGAGGCGCGCACAGCGGGCAATCGCCCCTCGCGGTCCGCCGCAGTTCGGTCAGCGGGGCCGCCGGGACCTCCCCGAAGGCGTAGATCTGTCCGTGGGGATGGGAGATGGTGGCGCCCACCTCCACGCCCCGGTTCTCGAACACCAGCACGTAGGCGACGTCGTCGCGAGCCCCGAGGGCAACCGTGCGATCGGTCCACAGGTCGACGACTCGTCGAGCCCCACGGGTACCCAGGTCGGAGAAGGTGGCGTCGTGCTCGGGGGTGTAGAGCACCACCTCGCTGCGCCCGTCGGGCAGAGACGGCCAGCGATTGACGAAGGCCTTGACGTCGTAGGGCTCGGGCGCCTCCAGGCCTCCGACGCAGAACGGGCAGGCCATCGACGGCCGGTGCGGCCGCTGCTGACGGCCGCCCGCGACCACGACCGCCGAGCCATTGAGATCGTCGATGCGCTGGTCGAACATGCGCTGCCTCGTGTCCTGGTGCGGTCCTGCTCCGTCCGTGCGGCGCCCACTAGCGCAACGCGGCCACCGCCGCGGCCGCCCGATCGAGCGCGCCGTCGTCCCACGGGGCCCGGAGGGCCACGTTGACCCGTTCGGCGCCGGCCGCCAGGTACCGCCCGAGGGCGTCCGTCGCCTGGTCGACGCTGGTGCCGACCACGGCGCCGGCCCGGACGACCTCGGCCAGGGGCCCGAACTGCGCGGCCAGCGACTCCTCGTCGTCGCAGAGCACGACGTTGACGGCGATCTGCACCTCGCCGGGGTCGCGGCCCTCCGCACGGCAATGGTCCTCCAGGACGTGTCGCTTGTGGGCCAGCACGTCCGGGGCGACGAAGGGCACGTTCCAGCCGTCGCCGTGGCGGGCGACGATGCGGGCGGTGCGCCGCTCCCCGGTGCCCCCGATCCAGATGGGCAGGTGCCGCTGGACCGGCCGAGGTTCGAGCCTGGCGTCCCGCAGCCGAACATGGGCGCCGTCGGCGTCCGCCTTGCCGTCGTGGAGCAGGCTGCGGATCGCGCCGGCGGCCTCGTCGAGCAGGTCGAGCCGCTCGCCGGCGGGCGGGAACCGGAAGCCGTACGCCGCATACTCCGGCTGGGCCCACCCGGCGCCGAGGCCGACCTCCGCGCGCCCGTCGGACAGCTGGTCGATGGTCGCGACGGCCTTGGCCAGGACGCCCGCGTGCCGGTAGCCGACGCAGTAGACGAGGCAGCCGCAGCTCACGCGCGTGGTGGCGCAGGCGAGGGCGGCGTGCATGGCGACCGCCTCGTGGCACTCGAACGAGCGCAGGTCCGACGAGTACAGGTGGTCCCACACGGTGATGGCGTCGAAGCCGGCGTCCTCGGCCCGCCGCCACAGCGCGCGAAGCTCCGCCACCGTCGTGTTCTGCAGGCCCGTGTGGACGCCGAAGAGGGGCACGGGCCGATGGTGGCACGTACGCCACTTGACCCGCCGGTCAAGAGGAAACACCATGGCGCCATGAGCGCGCTGCCGACCGCCAAGGCCAACGGGATCGAGATCTGCTACGACACGGCGGGCGATCCGTCGG
>Ga0081538_10000785_pt1 | contig 30577 bp, 26 predicted proteins | sample TabmetS5T2R1_FD_71022 | JGI IMG/M metagenome (GOLD analysis project Ga0081538, IMG submission 71022) | Tabebuia heterophylla rhizosphere microbial communities from the University of Puerto Rico - S5T2R1 | ecosystem: Host-associated > Plants > Roots > Rhizosphere ...
TGTCGACGATGTGCTCGCGATCGCCGAGCGGGTCTCATGGATCCGCCCCGTGCTGGACTTCGCCCACATGCACGCCACGTCCGACGGCGCGTTCACGGACGTGGAGCAGTTCGCGTCGGTGCTCGAGCGCGCCGACGCCGTGCTCGAGCCGGGCGCGCCGTTCCACGTCCACTTCTCGGACATCGCCTACGCCAACCGCAACGAGACGAAACACCTCTCGTACGGCGAGGGGACGCTCCGCGCCGAGCCGCTCGGCGAGGCGCTCGCGCGGTTCGACCGCCCGGCGACGGTGATCAGCGAGTCGCCGGACGAGGAGTCGCACCAGGCGATCCGTGCGGCGCTGACCGCCGCGGTCGCCTAGGCGATCTTCGCGGCGCTCTCTTCCTCGTCCGCTTCCGGTGTGGTGCCCTTGAGCTCGGCGAGCCGCTCGCGGAGCGAGAGCACCTCGTCGAACCGCTCCCGCTCCTCGAGGAACCGGATCAGCGCCTTCAGCGGGTCGGAGAGGAATCGCGAGTACTCGCTCCGCTCGAGGATCTCGATCGACTCGCGGAGAAGCGCCTCGGCTTCCTCGTCGCGTCCCTGGAATGCCCTGATCAGCGCGAGCGACTTCTTCGTCGTCGCCTGTGAGTGGACGTCTTCCGGCCCGACGGTCTCCACGGCCCGGAGCGCGTACATCTCGGCCTCGTCCACCTTGCCCTGTTCGAGCAGGATCTCCGCGAGCAGGCGCTGCACCTCGCAGAGGGTTCCACGGTCCTCGACGGGCTTGAGGATCCGGATCGCCTCGCGGGCGATCTTCTCCGCTTCGACGAGGTCCTGCTCGCTGAGCAGCGTCGCGATCCGAAGCATCGCTCGGGCGAGTTGTGTCGCGGCACCGACCTCGGCGAAGAGCTCCTGGGCCTTCCGGTACTCCTCGAGCGCTTCGTCGTATCGCCTTCGCCAGGCGTGGAGCTCGCCGGACTTCATGAACGCCTGCGCCTTCACGACCAGCGAGCCGCTGGACTCCGCGAGCGCCAGCGCCTCGTCGATGAGCGGCTCGGCGCGCTCGTCGTCGCGCCGCGAGGAGTAGATCCCGGCGAGGGACAGCAGGGCCTCGCTCTCGAGGTCCTCGCGGCCGAGTCGCTTGGCGATCACGAGCTGCTCACGCGCGTACTCCTCCGCCTCGCTCAGGCGTCCCCGCCACCACGCCACCGTCTCGAGCATCGCGAGAGCGTCGATTCGGCTCTCGTCGTGCTCGGCAACTCCCAGTGCCTGGCGGGCGAGCTCCTCGGCGCGACCCACGTCGGCCGCCCGGTAGATGGTCACCTCGGCGAGGGCGGTTAGCGCGCGCGCCTCGATGTCGCGGTCACCCTGCTCGCGGGCGCCCTGGAGCACCTGTTCCATCTCCGGTGCGACCACCGGGAAGTCGCTCATCCGCCACGCGGCCCTCGCCGCCTGATACCGGCGCTCGAGCGTCGGCTCGAGCTCGACCGCCCGCACGAGGAGCTTGCGCGCCGTGGCGTTCGCCTCTCGCGCAAGTGCGCGGCGCCCTGCTTCCTCCAGCGCGACCGCCGCCTCCTGCGCGAGCTCGGACGGCGGAGCACCGTCGAGCTCGGCCAGCAGGGCCGTCGCATGGTCGAGGTGGTACGCGCGAACCTCGAGGAGCTCCTCTCCCGCGCGCTTCCGCAGCCACTCGGCGAAGCGCTGGTGGTAGCCGGCGCGCGCGAGCTTGGAGAGCCCGCCGTATGCGACCTCGCGGATGAGCACGTGCTTGAACTTGAAGGCGTCCTCGCCGGAGATGGACGACCGAGCCTCCGGGAGGACGAACTCGCGGAGCTGCAGGTCGTCCAGCAGCGGGTCGATCTCGGTGCCCTCGAGGACGAGCTCGCCCAGCGCGCCCTTCCAGAAGATGCGGCCCATCACGGCAGCGCCCTGCAGGAGCTCCTTCTCGCCCGCGGGGAGATGGTCGATCCGAGCGGCAATCAAGGCCTGGAGCGTGTCCGGAATCCGCTCGATCCCTGCGCCGTCCGCCTCGGACAGCATCCGAACGGTCTCTTCGACGAAGAGCGGGTTGCCTTCCGTCTTCTCGAGCAGCGCCTGGCGCGAGCCGACGGCCAGGTCGCCGTCCAGGAGCGCCTCGATCAGCGCCTCGCTGTCGGCGCGTCCGAGCGGCTCCAGCTCGATCGCCGTCGCGCGGACGCGGCCTCCGCCCCAGCCCGGCCGAAGGTCCAGCAGCTCCGGGCGGGCGAGACAGAGCAGGAGGATCGGCACGTTCCTGACCCAGGTCGCCATGTGCTCGATCAGCTCGAGCAGCGCGTCCTCGGCCCAGTGGATGTCCTCGAAGACGAGAACCAGCGGCTGCGGCTCGGCCAGCTTCTCCGCCCACTCGCGCGCGGCCCACGCGATCTCCTGCTGGTTCCGCTCGCCCTTCACGGCCTCGAGCACGCCCGACGCAAGCCCGAGCAGGTCGGCGACCGCCTCGTCGGGGCAGCACTCGCGGAGCTTCTCGAGTGCGTCGTCCAGCGGGTCGTCGTCGGCGATGCCCGCTGCGGTCTTGACCATGTCGGACAGCGCCGAATAGGTCACGCCCTCGCCGTAGGGCAGCGCGCGTCCGTAGAGAACGGTCGCCGCCTCGAGCCCGACGACGAACTCCGACGCCAGCCGGCTCTTCCCCACGCCGGGATCGCCGTAGATCGTGAACAGGTGCGCGCGGCCGTCGCGCACAGCGCGCTCGTACGTGTTCTGGAGCAGCTCGAGCTCGGCGTCACGGCCGACGAGCGGCGCTCGCCGGACGCTCGTCCGCGTCCGGGTCCCCGTCGGGCAGATCACGCGCCACGCCCAGAGGGGCTCCGGGCGTCCGCGGATCTCGACGGGGCCTTCGTCCTCGACCTCGAACCTGCCGAGCGCAAGCCGGTGGGCGCCGGGGCCGATCAGGATCCCGTTGACCGGCGCCTGTTGCTGGAGACGCGCCGCGATGTTGACCGCCTCGCCGGTGGCGAACGTCGACTCCGAGCTGTCGTCCACGACGACCTCGCCGGACTCGATGCCGATCCGGACGTCGAGACCGAGCTCGCGGATCGAGTCGAGGATCGAGAGGGCCGCGCGGATCGCGCGCTCCGAGTCGTCCTCGTGCGCCTGCGGGACTCCGAAGGCGGCCATGACCGCGTCGCCCGCGAACTTCTCGACGATGCCCCCGTGCGTCGTGACGCAGTGCGAGACGCGGTCGAAGTACTGCTGCACGCGGCGGCGCGCCACCTCGGGATCGGTGCCGGATACGAGCTCCGTCGACCCCACGAGGTCGACGAAGAGGACCGTTGCGAGCTTGCGTTCCACGCCTCAAGTGTAGAAACGACACAGGAGCCCCTAAACGTCCCGTTTTCGGCCCGTCGTTAGAGTCCCCGCCGTGCTCGACCCCAAGGTTTTCAAGGCCTACGACGTACGCGGTATCCACCCCACGGAGCTCGACGAGGAGGGCGCGTACGCGATCGGCCGGGCGTACGTCGAGCAGTTCGAGCCCCGAAAGATCGCCGTCGGACGGGACATGCGAGTCTCCGCGCCGTCGATGGCCGCGGCGTTCATCCGCGGAGCTTCGGAAGCGGGGGCCGAGGTGCTCGATCTGGGGCTCGTCGGGACGGAGATGGTCTATTTCGCGGTCGGCGAGCTCGAGCTCGACGGCGGCGCCGCCGTCACCGCGTCGCACAACCCCAAGGAATACACCGGCATGAAGATCGTCCGGCGGGGCGCGCTCCCGGTCGGCGGCGAGTCCGGGCTCCTGGAGATCCGCGACCGCGCGCTGTCGCTCGGCGAAACGGACGGGACGCCGGCCGAAATCCAGGAGTACGACATCTGGCCGGCGTACGTCGAGCGCGTTCTCTCGTTCGTGGACCTGTCCGCGCTCAAGCCGCTCCGCGTCGTGATCGACGCTGCGAACGGCATGGCGGGCGTGATGGTGCCGCCGGTCCTGGAGCGGCTCCCGATCGAGGCGGTCGAGTACTACTTCGAGCCGGACGGCACCTTCCCGAACCACGAGCCGAACCCGCTCCTGCCGGAGAATCGCGAGTTCATCGTCGAGCGCACGAAGGCCGAGGCCGCAGACTTCGGGGTCGCGTTCGACGGCGACGCGGACCGGTGCTTCTTCGTCGACGACACGGGCGAGTTCGTGCCCGGCGACTTCGTAACGGCGGTGCTCGCGGAGTCCATCCTCGAGAAGAGCCCCGGCGGGAAGATCATCTACGACGTCCGGGCGAGCTGGGCGGTGCCCGAGACGATCGAGAACGCCGGCGGCACGCCGCTCGTCAACCGCGTCGGCCACGCGTTCATCAAGCAACGGATGCGGGAGGAGAGCGCCGTGTTCGGCGGCGAGGTCTCGGGCCACTACTACTTCCGCGACTTCAGCCAGGCGGACTCGGGCGTCGTCCCGTTCCTCCTCATGCTCGAGCTCGTCTCGCGGCGGGGACAGAAGCTCTCGGAGATCCTCCAGCCCTATCGCGACCGCTACTTCATCACCGGCGAGCTGAACACGCCGGTGCCCGATGTCGCGCTGAAGCTCCAGGAGCTGAAGGAGCGTTTCGGCCGGCAGGGCGAGGTGTCCCATCTGGACGGGATCTCGGTCGAGGCCGACGACTGGCACTTCAACGTCCGCCCCTCGAACACCGAGCCGCTGCTCCGCCTGAACCTCGAGGCGCGCTCTCGCGAGCTGATGGAGGAGAAGCGCGACGAGGTCCTCGACGTGATCCGCGAATGACCGAGCTCGAACTCGGCCGGGTGACCGAGCGGAAGCCGCCCTTCAAGTACTCGGCACTCATGAGGGTCGGCTTCTCCGACACCGATGCGCAAGGGATCGTCTACTACGGCCGGTACATGCCCTACTTCGACACGGCCCGGGTGGAGTACCACCGCCATCTCGGGATCCTGATGACCGGCGAGGAGGAGCAGCAGCCCGTCATGCGCGCGACCACGATCGAGTACCACGCGCCGGCCCGGTTCGACGACCTGATCGAGGTCTTCGTCCGCGTCTCTCGGCTCGGCCGGACGAGCATCACGTTCGAGAACGCCGCGTACCGCGTCGCCGACGACGCGCTGATGGTCACCGCGAGCCAGACGCTCGTGCTGGTCGACCTCGAAGAGCGGAAGCCGTGCCCGATCCCCGACGCGTACCGCGAGAAGATCGGGGAGTTCGAGGGCGCCGCCGTCGAAGGGTAGGCGGCGCCTCAGACTCAGCGGCTCTCTCTCGAGAGTTCTCTCTAAGCCGCGCGCCCACCCGACCAAGCGGGTGGGCGCCGCAGCTGCCCTCTCCCCCTGCACCTCGTTGTAGTCCTGACCGAGGCTGCGTCTATCCCTCGTTCGAGGTACCCCTCCCGTTCGGGGGATCATCCCCCTAAAGGGTGATTTGCGGGATTAGCGGGGCTTTTCCGGCCGTTCAACCCCCCGTTCGAGGCGCCGATTCCCTCGAACGAGGCATAGGTCGCCGCCGAACGGGCTTTGCCCGTTCGGCCACCGCGCGTGATGGAGAAAGAACATGCGTGCGCGACGTGGCCGCGCCGCGCCAAGCGCGGCCCGGCTTCATGCAGTCGCCGAAAGTCGTGAGACTTTCGGCGAAGCGCGCAGCGCTAGTTCGGGGTAACCCGATAGGCGTCGAAGACGGACTCGACGTTCCGCAGCGAGCCGAGGAGGCCGCGCAGCGCCTTCACGTCGCCGACCTCCGCCGTGTACCAGTTCTTCGCGAGCTGGTCCTCGACGGTCCCGCCGTACGAGACGATGTTCGCGCCGTGCTCGGCGAACGTCCGCGCCACGTCCTCCAGCAGCCGCGGCCGGTCCCACGCGTCGACGGCGATCTGGACGCGGAAGCTCTTCGTCGAGCCGCCGTCCCAGTTGACAGGCGTGAACCGCTCGGGATTCCGGCGCAGCGCCCGGACGTTCGGGCAGTCGGCACGGTGGATCGTGATGCCCTTGCCGAGCGAGATGTAGCCGACGATCTCGTCGCTCGGCACCGGCGTACAGCACTTCGCGAGCCGGACGAGCACGTCCTGGATCCCCTCGACGTTGATGCCCAGCTGGTCGCTGCCGACCGTCTCCGCCGAGCGCGTCGGCTTGAGGGGAACGGCCTCCTCCTCCGCGACCTCGGCCGTCTTGAGCCGCTGGATGACCTTGTTGACGATCTGGTTCGCCGGCAGCTTCCCGGAGCCGAGCGCGAGGTAGAAGTCCTCCGCCTTCTTGAAGCCGGCCTCGCGGATCACCTGCGCGAGGACGGCGGAGCCGGCGATCTTGCGGTACGGGAGCTTCTGCTGCTTCAGCGCCTGCTCGAGCGTCTCGCGGCCCCGCTGCTCGGTGTCCTCGCGCGTCTCCCGCGAGAACCACTGGCGGATCTTGTTCCGCGCCCTCGACGACTTCGCGAGGTTCAGCCAGTCCCGTGACGGGCCGCGGCCGCTCTTCGTCGTCAGCACCTCGACGAAGTCGCCGCTCTGCAGCGTGTAGTGGAGCGGGACGATGCGGCCGTTGACCCGCGCGCCGACGGTCTTGTGGCCCACGTCGGTATGCACGGCGTACGCGAAGTCGATCGGGGTCGACCCGGCCGGGAGCATCTTCACCTCGCCCTTCGGCGTGTAGACGTAGACCTCGTCGACGAAGAGGTCGCCGAGCATCGACTTCTTGTACTCGCGCGGATCCGACTCGTCGTTCCAGTCGCGGAGCTGCCGGACCCAGGCGAGCCAGCGCTCGTCCGGCTGCCTCCCCTTGCCGCCTCGCTTGTAGAGCCAGTGCGCGGCGACGCCGAGCTCGGCGGTCTCGTGCATCTCCTTCGTCCGGACCTGGATCTCGAGCGGCCGGCCCTGTGGACCGATCACCGTCGTGTGCAGCGCGCGGTAGCCGTTCAGCTTCGGCATCGCGATGTGGTCTTTGAAGCGGCCGGGCATCGGCTTCCAGAGCGAGTGGATCAGGCCGAGCGCGCCGTAGCAGTCCCGCGTGCCCTCCTCAGCCGAGCGCTCGACGATGACGCGCATCGCGGTGAGGTCGTAGATCTCGTTGAACTCCTTGCCCTTCTTGGCCATCTTGTCGTAGATGGAGTAGAAGTGCTTGGCCCGGCCCGAGATGTCGGCCGGGATGTCGACCTTGTCGAGCTCGCGCTGGAGGACGTAGGCGGCCTCACGGACGTGCTCCTCGCGGTCGGCGCGGCGCTCGTTCACCATCGTCTTGATCTCGGTGTACTTGCGAGGGTGGAGCGCCTCAAAGGCGAGGTCCTCGAGCTCCCACTTCATCTGGTGGATCCCGAGCCGGTGAGCAAGCGGCGCGTAGACCTCGAGCGCCTCGCGCGCCTTCTGGACCTGCTTCTGCTTGCCGAGGTACTCGATGGTCCGGAGGTTGTGGAGGCGGTCGGCGAGCTTGATGAAGATGACCCGCAGGTCCTCGGCCATCGCCAGGACCATCTTCCGGTAGTTCTCGGCCTGGGTCTGCTCGCGGCTCTGGAAGTGGACGCGCGTCAGCTTCGTGACGCCGTCGACGAGCTGCGCGATCTCGTCGCCGAACTCCTTCTTCACGTCGTCGAGCGAGACGTCCGTGTCCTCGACGACGTCGTGGAGAAGCGCCGCGGCGATCGTCTCGTCGTCGAGCTGGAGCTCGGCGCAGATCCGCGCGACGGAGTACGGGTGGTGGATGAACTCCTCGCCCGACCGGCGCTGCTGGCCCTCGTGAGCGGCTGCGGCGAAGCGGAAGGCTCGTGCGATCAGGTCGCGGTCGAGGTCCGGGTTGTACTCAGCGACCTCGGCGATCAGCTCGTTGATGAGGTCTTGATGTCGTTCCGGAGCCTCGAGAAGCGTCATATTGCAAATGGTACTCGGCAGGTAGGAACCGACCGATTAGGCGCGAAGACCGCGAGTCCGTGCGTACTTCCCGCCGTCAGAAGCGCAGCATCCTGGCGCTCGCCCGCCTGCTCGTCGGACTGGAGCTCGAGGCTCGCCGGCAGCGGCCCTGGGAGCCCCGCAAGACTCTGCGACTCTCCTAGGCCGCCTCCGGAACCGCAGCCGGCTCCTCCGCCAGCAGGGCGCGAAACGCGTCCGATTCGAGCAGCTGTCGTTTGGGCCCACCCGCCTCGACGCCGAGCTCGTCGAAGATCGCCCGCGCCGTCGGGTCGCGCGCCGCGTCGTCCTTGCGGTACTCCGTGGCGAGCCACTCGCGCAGGCTCTCGTGGCGCTCGGGGGTCTCGAGAATCTGGCGGACGACGAGCTGCGGCGCCACCGTCCCGTTCCAGCGGTTCTCCTCGAGGCGGAAGAGGACGTCGTGACGGACCTCGCGGCGCGCGCGGTCGACCTGCCGGCCGAGGCCGAAGGCGATCGCCGAGCCCGCGGGCCGGTTCCGGTGACGAACGCGGAATCGCAGGTGCTTGCCGTCCGCCGTCGGCGCGACGTCCGAGAGATCGCAGGACGGCAGGAGCAGGTTCACGCCCGGGTTGCCGAGCCCGAACGGCGCCAGGTGGCCGAGCTCGCTCGAGAGGTCGAGCGTCAGCTCTTCGCCGGAGACGACGGCGTCGACTGCGATGCGCGGCTGGAGCGCCTCCTCGCCCAGCTCCGTGTCGACCGCATCGCCGAACGCCTCGGCGAAGGCGCCGACGCGGGCCGGGTCGATCGAGAGGCCGGCGGCAGCGCGATGGCCGCCGAAGCGCGTTAGGTGCTCCGAGCAGGCGTTCAGGGCGGCGTGGAGGTCGAAAGACGGGATCGACCGGCCCGAGCCCTTCCAGTCACCGTCGGTGCCGGCGATCAGGACGACCGGCCGGTGGAACCGCTCGACGAGGCGCGAGGCGACGATCCCGATCACGCCCTCGTGCCAGTCCTCTCCGGCGACGACGTAGCCGCGACGGCGCTGCCGGCTCTCGGGCCAGGCCTCGACCTGCGCGACCGCCTCGCGGAGGATCCGGTCCTCGACGGCCTGCCGCTCACGGTTGAGCTCCTCGAGGCGGCCAGTCAGCTCCGCCGCTTCGCTCTCGTCCTCCGTCAGCAGGAGCTGCAGCGCCGTCTCGGGATGGGAGAGCCGCCCGGCCGCGTTGATCCGTGGGGCGAGCCGGAAGCCGATGGCGCCGGCGTCCACGGCGGCCGGATCCACTCCGGCAGAGCGCATCAGCGCCCGCAGCCCCGGCTTCTGCGTCCGAGCCAGCACCTTCAGGCCGGCGCGCGCCAGGTAGCGGTTCTCGTCGAGCAGCGGGACGACGTCCGAGATGGTCGCGATCGCGACGAGGTCGAGATGACGTCGAAGCGCTTCCGATCCCTGGCCGAGAAGCGCCTGGCCGAGCTTGTAGACCACACCGGTGCCGCAGAGCTCCGGGAACGGATAGTCCGACGGCCGGGTCGCGACGATCGGGCAGTCCGGCAGCTCGTCGCCCGGCCGGTGGTGGTCGGTCACGACGACGTCGAGCCCCAGCTCCTTCGCCCGTGCGACTTCGGCGACCGCGGTGATCCCGCAGTCCACCGTCAGCACGAGGCCGCAGCCCTCCTCGGCGAGCCGGTCGAGCGTCTGGCCGGACACGCCGTAGCCCTCCTCGAACCGGCTCGGCAGGTGCCAAGAGACGTCGGCTCCCACCTCGCGGAGGATCATGACGGCGAGCGTCGTGGCGCAGATCCCGTCCGCGTCGTAGTCGCCGTGGACGCAGATTCGCTCGTTCGACGCAATTGCGGCACGGATCCGTTCGCACGCGGCGTCCATGTCGCCCAGCAGCCGTGGGTCGTGGCCCGGATCCGCACCGGCCAGAAAGGCCCGTGCGGCTGCGGGGTCGCCGTACCCGCGCCGGACGAGCACTCGAGCGGTGGTCTCGCTGATCCCCAGCTCCTGAGCCAGCTGAGCCGAGTCCCGGTGCGGGCACGAGGTGAGAGTCCAGGTTGCCTCGTGCATCGCGGCAATCCACCGTAGGGAGGAGGTCGGACAGCACCGGGCCCGCGTATCCTCAGGTCAGTGAGCGAGGCGAACTACGACTCCGGAGACGACTACGTCGTGCAGTTCCTCGGGTACCGCTTCGCGTTCAACGCCGAGGACTTCGAGGAGCGTGTGATCGGCGCTGCGGTCAAGCTCGGCCTCGTCGAGAGCAACGACCTGGACGAGGACGAGGCCGGCGATCTCGTCGAGCTCACTGCCGACCAGCGGATCGAGGAAGCTCGCAGCGAGCTCGGCCGCTACCTGGTGCGCCACTGGGAGGCGCTGGCGGCGGTGGACGGGGAGTCGCTCGTCTACTGGCTACGGAAGCTCGTCTTCCGCGGCGCCTGGCTCGACCAGCGCGTGAAGCTCGGGCTCCTCGACGTCGACTGGGACGAGGACACGGCCGAGTTCGGTTACCGCGATCCCCGCGGGGACCGCGCGCTTCTGGAGCTGGCCCCCGTGCCGTCCTGGCACGAGCTGCAGTTCCGCCGCTAGCGCGTCCGGTCGAGAAGCGTGAGGTCGATGTCCCGCCGGCCCGCGCAGGGGGACTGACGCACGCGCGCCTGCCCTGCGGCCAACAATCCCCTGCTGAAGAAGACCTGCGCCTCGATGCCCTCGCTGTCCATCCCGGTGAAGCGGTAGCCGGCGGCGGTGACTGCATCCTGGATCAGGATCGTGGCCTCGTCGACCGGCTTCTTCGTGAACGCCCGGACGATGACGTTGCGGCCGTCTCTCCGGACCTGCGTGACCGTCCCGACCTGATCGAGGGACAAGCCCTCGGGCAAGAGCGCCGTTTGACCGCGAGGCGCAGCGCTCGGATCGTCACACGGGTCGTCCGGGTCGAGGATCCTCACGCTGACGAGAAAGGCCAAGGCGACAACGGGGATCGCCAGCAGCAGGAGCTGACGGCGACGGAAACGGCGGTCGACCATGACGGGATTGTCGCGGCGGCACAACAGTCAAGAGCCGGACACGGCTGGTAAACGATCGTATATCCGGTTAGGGTTACCCGCGCGGGCGACGGAGCGTCGAACGGGTGATATCACCGTCAGACGCACCGGCGCGGTGGAGAGCGGCGCAATTACGCGCCTAGACGGGGAGGTACACGTGCCGATGCACACCAGAAGTTTGGCTCCGACTGCGGTCGCTGCGGCCCTGATGACACTGTTAATCATCGCCGCGGCAATCGTGACGAGAGGCGACGGCGCGGAGCCCACCCGGGCCGTCGTGCCGGCCGCGGCACCTGAACCCGACGCCGCGGAGGATTGGATGTACCTCCAGCGGGCGAACGCCGACGGCTCCATCCCGGACGCCGCCGTCAACGAGGCGATCGCTCAGTCCAACGCGATGGGGAAGGCGAGCATGGGCTCGCCAAGCACCGATCAGGTCTGGACTGAGCTCGGGCCGAGCAACATCGGCGGCCGCATCCGCGACGTCGCTGCCGATCCGACGACGAAGGACGTCGTGTATATCGCCACCGGCTCCGGAGGCCTCTGGAAGTCGACCGACGGCGGGCAGACGCTCGTCGCCGCGTGGGACTCCCAGCTGCCGCAGTCGATGGGCGCCGTCGCAGTCGACTCCAAAGGCGTCGTCTGGGCCGGCACCGGTGAGGTCGACCACGGCGGCGGCTCGGCGTACTACGGCAACGGCATCTACAAGTCGACTGACGGCGGCGCAACATGGACACACACAGGCCTGCGCGACGGCGACACGATCGGGCAGATCGTCATCGACCCGCGCAACGACGACCGGGTCTTCGTGGCAGTCATGGGCGCCTTGCACGACCTGGATGACCCGGACCGCGGTCTGTTCATGACCGAGGACGGTGGCGCCAGCTGGACACGCGTCCTGACCCCCTTGAGCACCAACACCGGCGCGGTCGACGTGACCGTCAACAAGTCGAACCCCGACATCATGCTCGCGACGACGTGGGACAAGACCCGTGACGAGAAGTCGCGCATCTACGGCCCGCACTCGTACGTCTACCGCTCGATCGACGGCGGCCGCACGTGGACGAACGTGCACAACGCGCCGCTCCCGCAGAGCGAGACGGACCCGGCCCTGCAGACGCCGGACAACCTCGTCGGCCGCATGGGCGTCGACTTCAGCGACAGCAACCCGACCCGGGCCTACCTGATCTCGAGCACGGCCCGCGGGAACTTCAACGGCCTCTTCGTGAGCAACGATGCCGGCGCGACGTGGACAGAGGTTCCCCAGACCACCGGCACCCTCCAGGCGATCAGCGGCGGTTTTGCGTGGTGGTTCGGGCGCGTGTACGTCGATCCGATCAATCCCGACCACATCATCGTCGCCGGCGTCAACTACGCCGAGAGCCTGAACGGCGGCGCCACCTGGGCCACGCGGTCCACACAGGTGATCCACGCCGACCAGCACGGCCTCGAGTTCGATCCGCTCACTCCGGGCCGGGTCTTCCTCGGCAACGACGGCGGCTTCTACGTCTCGAACGAGAACGGCAGGGCCGGAGGGGTGTGGTTCAAGACCCCACGCCTGCCAGTGACGCAGTTCTACGCGATGGACGTCTCGGTCCAGGACGGGACTCGCGTCAACGCGGGCTCGCAGGACAACAACTCGTTGAAGTCCTGGCAGAACGACAACACCGTCACCGGCGACTGGATGGCCTACGTCGGCGGGGACGGGATGATGAACCGGATCGACCCGACGAACGACCGGAAGTTCTACGGCTGCTCACAGAACGGCGGCTGCCGTCGATTCTTCCCCGGTACGAACGGCGGGGTCTCCATGACGATCCCGGGCGCGCGCAAGAACTGGGTGGCGCCGCTCGAGTTCGCAGCCGACCCGAGGTTCCTGTTCGGCGCTAGCGAAAACGTCTATCGGATCGACTCCGAGCCGGCCAACACGACACCCCGCGCGTGGGTCCAGATCAGTGGGGACCTCACGGACGGCCCCGAGCTCCCGCGTGCACCGGGCTTCGGCACGATCACGGCGCTCGGCACGACCGAGGCCGACCCGAACCTCCTCTACGCCGGCACCGACAGCGGCCGGATGTGGGTGAGCCGCAACGCGATGGCCCCGGCTGCGGAGGTCGTGTGGACGGAGCTCAAGAGCCCGCTCTTCCCCGGCCGATGGGTCACCCGGATCACGGTCGACCCGGACGACGCGAAGATCGCCTGGGCGACCTTCTCGGGCTGGCGGAACCATGACGCGTATCCGCACATCATCATGACCAGCGACGGAGGCAGCACGTGGGTCGACATCGTCGGCAACAAGCTCCCGCAGTCGCCGATCAACGACGTGATCCGCCACTGGTCGAAGCCGAAGTGGCTCTTCGTCGCCACCGACGTCGGCGTCTACCGCACGACGAACCTCGGCAAGACGTGGCTGAAGGTCGGGGCGAACCTGCCGCTCGTGCCGGTCAACGACATCGACCTGCCCGAGGGCAGCAACACGCTCTACGCGGCGACCTACGGTCGCAGCGTCTGGACGACGTCGATCGAGGACGCGTCCTGAGCTGAACGCGAACGGGCGGCGGGCCTAGAACAGGCTCGCGGAAGCACCTTGGCTCGCCTCTTCGGGCGAGCCAAGGTGCTTGCGGCCCAGCTTCGTGACCACACGGCCTCGCGGCGTGCGCTGGATGAAGCCGAGCTGGAGGAGATATGGCTCGTAGACGTCCTCGACCGTGTCCGGCTCCTCGCCGAGGGCCACCGCAAGCGTGGAGAGTCCGACCGGGCCGCCGTCGAACCGCTCCACGATCGCGCGTAGAAGCGCGCGATCGGTGCGCTCGAGGCCGCAGCCGTCGACCTCGAGGAGCTCGAGCGCCTCCGTCGCGACCTCGGTGGTGATCACACCCTGGTGGCGGACCTCGGCCACGTCGCGGACCCGCCGGAGGATGCGGTTGGCCACGCGTGGCGTGCCGCGCGCGCGCCGCGCAATCTCGTCCGCGGCGTCGTCACGGATCTCCACGCCGAGGATCCCCGCGGAGCGGCGGACGATCAGGCCGAGCTCCTCCGGCTCGTAGTAGTCCAGCCGGAAGGTCATGCCGAAGCGGTCGCGGAGCGGCGTCGTGAGCAGGCCGGTTCGGGTCGTCGCGCCCACGAGCGTGAACGGCGGGACGTCCAGCGTGAGCGTCCGGGCCGCCGGCCCCTGGCCGACCACGATGTCGAGCCGGAAGTCCTCGAGGGCCGGGTAGAGCACCTCCTCCACCGCGGAGCTGAGTCGGTGGATCTCGTCCACGAACAGGACGTCGCGGGTCTCCAGCGCCGTGAGGATCGCGGCCAGGTCGCCCTTCCGCTCGAGCGCCGGGCCGGCGACCGTCCGAATGCCGACGCCCAGCTCCTCGCGAATGATGTACGAGAGGCTCGTCTTGCCGAGACCGGGCGGGCCGACGAGCAGGACGTGGTCGAGCGCCTCGCCGCGCGTCCGCGCCGCCTCGAGCGCGATCGCCAGCTGCTCCTTGACGCGCGACTGCCCGACGAAGTCGTCGAGCGAGCGGGGACGGAGCGACCGCTCGAGCTCGTCCTCGTCCGGACGGATCGTCGGCGCGAGGAACTGCGGTGCGGTGCTCATGCCGCCCTTAGAGCCTGGCGGACGCGCTCCTCTGGCGCCGCTTCCGGATCCGTGGACGCAAGTGCTCGCTCGGCCTCCACGACCGAGTAACCGAGCTCGACGAGCGCATCGCGGGCGACGAGCTCGTGGTCGGACGAGCCCGCCACGACCTCGACCGGCCCGATCTTCTCCTTCAGCTCGAGCACCACCCGCTCGGCCGTCTTCTTGCCGATCCCGGGGATGGCGACGAAGCGCGTCGTGTCCTCCAGAGCGATCGCCCGCCGCAGGTCGGCGGGCGTCGAGCCGGAAAGGATCGCGAGCGCAACCTTCGGGCCGACGCCGGAGACGGAGAGGAAGTGCTCGAAGAGCTCACGCTCGGCCGGCTCGGCGAACCCGTAGAGCTGCAGCGCGTCCTCGCGGACGTGGAGGTAGGTGTCGAGCGTGATCTCGCCCTTCGCCTGCGCCTTGCGCAGCGCCCGGAGCGTCGTCTGGACGCGGTAGCCGACGCCGTTCACGTCTAGCACGACACCGTCGAGCGTCCGCGCGACGACGTTCCCGCGCAGCGAGGAGATCATCCCGTCGCCCGCAGAAGCTCCGGTGCCATCGCGTGACAGATCGCGACGGCGAGCGCGTCGGCGGCGTGGTGCGGCGCCGGCGGGGCGTCGAGCCGGAGGATCGCCTGCACCATCCGCTGCACCTGCGCCTTCTCGGCGCGGCCGTACCCGGTGACGGCGAGCTTCACGTGGGACGGCGAGTACTCAGCGCAGCCGACTCCGGCGAGCGCGGCGGCGACGACTGCGGCGCCGCGCGCCTGCCCGACAGAGAGCGCGGTGCGGGCGTCGACGCCGACAAACGACTCCTCGATGGCGACGGCGCTCGGCCTGTACCGATGAATGAGCTCTTCCACGCCGTCGTGGATCTTCAGCAGGCGCTCTTCCGGCCGCTGGGACGCGGTTGTTTTCCAGCATCCGAAGTCCACCGCCCGGAGGCGGCCGCCCTTTTCGATGACCACGCCGAATCCGCAGGAAGCCGTGCCTGGGTCGATGCCGAGAACCGTCACGGATCGAGGTTAGGCGCCGGATCGGACGTTCCTGCCCCCGGAAAACCGAGCGTCCGGCGGCCCCGTACAGCCGGGCGTGAAGGCCGTTGCCGCCCTCACTGCGGCCTGTGCGTTCGCCGGCGCGTCCGTGATCGTGTTCGGCCCGGATGCGAGGGCGCAGGGCGGCTGTCAGCCGGGCGACACGACGGTGTCGATCGCCGGCTTCGCCTTCTCGCCGCCGACGGTCAACATTGCCACCGGCTCAAGCGTCTGCTGGACGAACAGCGACCCCGATGTCCACACCGTCACATCGAACGGCCCGGGGTTCGACTCCGGCGCGCTCGCGCAGGGCGCGACCTTCCGACACACCTTTACATCGGCCGGAACCTTCAACTACGACTGCTCTGTTCCGTTCCACAACATGCCGGGGACGGTGGTCGTCAGCGCAGGCCAGCCGCCGCCGCCACCGCCTCCCCCGCCGCCACCGCCACCTCCCCCGCCGCCACCGGGACCACCCCCTCCTCCGCCGCCACCTCCAGGGCCTCCACCCCCACCGCCTCCGCCGGCGGCGGGCACACGCCAGACGGTGTCGGGCTTCCGTGTCCACGTCGCGCGGGTTGGAGGGACGCGCTGGCTGGTCGCCCGGGCAAGGGTCGCCAGGAGCGCGCCGGCGCGGCTCCAGCTCCTGCGCCGCAACCGGCCGGTCGCCGGGATCCGGACGCGCGTCCGGGCGGGCCGCAACGTGCTCCGCCTGCGGCTCCGCCGCACGCTTCCGCGCGGGCGCTACGTGGCGCGCCTCACCGTCGGTGGAGCCGCGCGCCCTTACAACGCCCGCATAGCCATCGGCTAGCCTCTTCCGCCGTGCGGTGGGCCGCGTTTGCAACCGTCGCGGCCGGGGTCGTAACGGCGCTCTCGGTCGCCCAACTGGCGTCGGGCCAGACGACGGACCGCGTCCGCATCGCACCGAACCCCGTTGCGAGCGTCCCCGACGGTCTGACGCTCAGCATCGGCGCGCCCGACTCGTACTCCCGCCTCTCCGCCGGCAGCGGCCGCGGAAGCTGGGTCGGCCCCGGATACGCGCCGCGCGGCGCTCCGAGCCCCTGGGGGAACGTCACGATCGACTGGGAGGTCGGCTACGACACGCGCCAACTCGACACCGAGCGGATCGCTCTCGCGAACCTGACGCGCGACTGGCAGGAGGACCAGCGCGCCGGTGTCTCGATCCCCCACGTCGTCGGCGGCCGTGTCGTGGGCGACATCCCGGGCTTCTTCGTCCTCCAGGTTCTCCGCCAGTCGGCGCCGAGCGAGCTCGTCGTCGCGCTGCCGCTGAGCCGCAACGCGCACGCCTGGGTGCGCTTCCTGCTCGCCAAGCCGGAGTCCAACGACTTCTACGTGAACGGCTCGATCCTCGCCTCGAGCTGGAACCGCGGCCAGGCGCTCGTGGCGATGTCGCGGGTCCGGCTGGAGGGGAACCTGCCGCCGTCGCTCGTCTCGATCCGAGCCCGCCGAGGCGGTCGGGCGATCTCCGGCTTTGCGCTCGACTTCCTACGGCACCCGGTTCTCGGGATCCCCGTCACCCTCGAGCGGCAGCGCGGCAGACGCTGGCGCCGCGTCTCGACCGTGCGAACGAGCAGGATCGGCGGCTACAGGTTCACCGTCCCCCCAGGCACCTACCGGGCGCGTGCCACGCTCGGTTCGCGCTTCTCGGCGACGAGCCGGCCGGTCCGGGTTCGCGCGAGGCGCTAGCTCTCGACGGTCTCGAGGACGCGCTCCGGGATGTCGAAGTTCGCGTAGACGTCCTGGACGTCGTCGTTGTCCTCGAGCGAGTCCATCAACCGGAGCACCTTCTTGGCGGCGGTCTCGTCCTCGAGCTCGACCGTCGTCTTGGGAAGCATCGTCAGGTCCGCCGACTCCACGGTGATGCCGGCCGCCTCGACCGCCGCCCGAACCGAGCCCAGCGCCTCCGGCGGCGCGGTGACGCGCCAGCTGTCGCCCTCGCGCTCGACGTCGTCCGCGCCGCCCTCCGCGGCCGCGAGCGTCAGCTCGTCCTCGTCCGCGGCCCCGTCCACGAGGACGACTGCACGACGCTCGAAGAGCCAGGCGACCGAGCCCGACTCGCCGAGGCTGCCGTCGGCCTTCGAGAAGATGTGTCGCACCTCCGCCGCGGTCCGGTTCCGGTTGTCCGTCACCGCCTCGACGTACACGGCGATCCCAGCCGGCCCGTAGCCCTCGTAGGTGACGGTCTCGTAGGCGGCGCCGTCGCCGGACGGGCCGGCGCCGCGCGCGATCGCGCGCTCGATGTTCTCCTTGGGCATCGAGGCTTCCTTGGCCTTCTCGATGGCGTTCTGGAGGGCCAGGTTCCCGGCCGGATCGGGACCGCCCTCACGCGCGGCGACGATGATCGCCCGCGCGAGCTTCGAGAAGAGCTGCCCGCGCTTCGCGTCCGTCGCGCCCTTCTTCCGCTTGATCTGCGCCCACTTAGAGTGCCCGGCCACCGACAGCCTCCTGCTCGCGGACGAGGTCGAGGAACAGCTCGTGCACCCGGGGGTCGTCCGTCAGCTCTGGGTGGAACGACGCGACGAGAAAGCGGCCCTGGCGGAGCAGCACCGGCTCGCCGTCGTGCTCGGCGAGCACCTCGACGTCAGGCCCCGCCTCGGCGATGCGCGGCGCGCGGATGAAGACGCCCTGCAGCGGCTCCTCCTCTCCGGCGAGCTCGAGGTCGGCCTCGAAGCTCGCGACCTGCCGCCCGTACGCGTTCCGCCGGACCGAGACGTCGACAAGCCCGAGGTGGTCGCGGCCCAGCAGGATCATCCCCGCGCAGGTGCCGAAGACCGGCCGCTCGAAGCTCCGCAGCGCTTCTTCGAGCCCGTAGATCCGCGCCAGGCGCATGATCGCCGTCGATTCCCCGCCAGGGATGACGAGGCCGTCGAGCCCGTCGAGCTCCGCGGGCTTCCGCACCTCGACCGGGTCCGCGCCGAGCCGGCGGAGCACGTTCGCGTGCTCGCGGAAGTCGCCCTGGATCGCCAGTACGCCGATTTTCATCGCGGAAATCGTACTCAGCTGTCCAGGAGCTCCCGAGCCAGCCACTCCTGCCGGTCGGTGTCGGCCTCCGGGCCCATCGGGTGGCCGTAGTCCTCGTACCACTTCACCTCCGAGTCGCCCGAATCGTCGGCCAGACGCTCGTACTCCCGGATCGGCCAGTCGTCGTCACGCCTCGGGAGCTGGATGAGCACGTCGGCGTCGGTGGAGCCGAGCAGACGGACCGGGTCGAAGTCCTTCAGCGTCTCGTGGAAGCTCTCCTGGGTCTCCTGCGGGACGAACTCCTTCGCCCAGTACTTGCTCGGCTCGGCGGGCACGGCAGACAGCACCAGCGCGTCGACGCGGTCGTCGAGTGCTGCAAGCGCACCCACGGCGAGACCGCCGTACTCCTGGCCGACGAGCGCGAGCCGGTCCAGGTCGACGTCGTCGCGGCCCTCCAGGTAGTCGAGCGACCGCTCCAGGTCGACGAGGTCGTGGCGCACGAGCGAGCGGAAGGCGTCCGCCGAGGAAACCGGGTCCATCAGATCGATCCGCGGGACGTCCTGCCGCGTGAGGACGGAGTTGTAGAGCAGCACCGCGATCCCCCGCTCGGCGAGGTCGAATGCCTCGCGGTAGAAGAACGAACGCGAGAAGAGGTAGGGGTGGGCGTAGACGGCGACCGGGTAGCGCTTCCCGTCCTCGGCGTCGGGCGGGAGGACAAGGGTGATCTCCGCGTCTCCCCCGCGCGGGCTCTGGAACTCGAGGTCCGTCGAGCCGTTGTTCTCGGCGGCGACCGTCACCTTCAGCGGCTTCGTGTCGTCGTACTTCCCGAGCTCGGCGACACGCGAGGCGGAGTCGCCGGCGCCGCAGCCAACGAGCACGAGGGCCAAGGCCCCGAAGAACACGAGCCCTCGGATCACGCCGCCAACTCTAGTCCGGTAGACGATCCTCGATTCGGCGAGTACTCTCCAGGGCCGCGCCTTACGGAATCAAATCAGGGGGGTTTCAACGTGCACCGATCTGCAGCAAGGGCGGCGGTCCTCGCGGCCGTCGTGATCACCGTTCTCCTGGCGACGACCGCGGCGTTCGCGGCGAAGCCGGGCAGCGGCTCGAGCACTGGGACCGGTTCGGTTTTCGTCTCGAACCCGGTCGAGGACCTGAACAACCAGTCGCTCAGGGATCAGAAGGACTCGGCGGCCGCCGTGCCGGCCGCGGCGTACCACACGGTCACGCTGACCGACCTGGACGGAAGCGGATTCCTCCGCGGCCGCTGGGCGGAGATCATCGGCGAGACCGGCAACCCTGCGTACTCGCCGACCAACACGTTCATCTACAACCGGCAGCAGGACGAGTTCGAGCAGGTCATGGCGTACTACTGGATCACCGAGTCCCAGAAGTACATCCAGAGCCTCGGGTTCGGCTCGACCCTGCGTCCCGTGAACAAGGAGCCGCAGCGGCTCCGCATCAACCAGTGGGGCATCGACAACTCGTTCGCGACGACGCACAAGGACGAGATCCGGCTGGGCAAGGGCGGCGTCGACGACGCCGAGGACGGCGAGGTCATCAATCACGAGTACGGCCACGCCATCCACTTCTCGCAGAACTTCGCATTCGCCTCGGCGGAGGCCGGCGCGATCAGCGAGGGCTTTGGTGACTACTGGGCCGTCACCGTGACCATGGTCGTCCGCGCGAAGCTCGGCCTGCCGCCGCTGACCGACCCGGCGTGCGTCGCCGACTGGGACGCGACGTCCTACGATCCGACGCCTCCGCACTGCCTGCGGCGGATCGACACGAACCTGCAGTACCCGAAGGACCTGACCGGCGCCGTGCACGCCGACGGGCGGATCTGGTCCCGGGCGCTCTGGGATATCCGGAACGCTCTCGGCAACGTGCGTGCCGACACGATCATCCTCGAAGGGCAGTTCGACTTCGCCGGCACGACGATGACGCAGCTCGCCACCGCCACGGTGGCCGCCGCCGAGCGCCTCTACGGCGCGGGCGTCGCGAGCACGGTTCACGCGCAGTTCGACGCGCGCGGGATTCTCTAGCGGCGAGCACAAAGAGAGGGGCGCCTTCGGGCGCCTCTCTCCCTACCAGCCGCGGGTCTCGAGGAGCTCTTCGGGCTGGAGCGACGCGGCGGAGAGCCCGCTCATCGCGTCGCCGAGGCCGCGTGAGACGCGCGCGAGGATTTCGGCGTCGTTGAAGTGCGTCGTCGCCTCGACGATCGCCTTCGCGCGGGAGAGCGGATCGGCCGACTTGAAGATCCCCGAGCCGACGAACACGCCGTCGGCGCCGAGCTGCATGCAGAGCGCGGCGTCGGCAGGAGTCGCGATCCCGCCGGCCGTGAAGGTCACGACCGGGAGGCGTCCGTGCTCGGCGACCCACTGCACGAGCTCGTACGGCGCCTGGAGGTTCTTCGCCTCCGAGTAAAGCTCGTCTTCACGGAGCGACCCGAGCCGGCGGATCCCGCCGAAGACGGCCCGCATGTGCGTGACCGCGTTGACGATGTCGCCCGTGCCGGCCTCGCCCTTCGTCCGGATCATCGCGGCGCCCTCTGCGATCCGGCGCAGCGCCTCGCCGAGGTTCGTGCAGCCGCAGACGAACGGGACGGTGAACTTCCACTTGTCGATGTGGTGGGCGGTGTCGGCCGGCGTGAGGACCTCGCTCTCGTCGATGTAGTCGACCTCGAGCGCCTCGAGGATCTGCGCCTCGACGAAGTGGCCGATCCGCGCCTTGGCCATGACCGGGATGGTCACGGCCTCCTGGATCTCGGTGATCTTGTCCGGGTCGGCCATCCGCGCAACGCCGCCCTGTGCGCGGATGTCGGCCGGGACCCGCTCGAGCGCCATGACTGCGACCGCGCCCGCCTCCTCGGAGATTCGAGCCTGCTCGGCCGTCGTGACGTCCATGATCACCCCGCCCTTGAGCATCTCGGCGAGGCCGCCCTTCACCCGCATCGTCCCCAGCTCGGCCATCAGGGCAATGCTAGCCGCCGGCGGAAAACGTGAAGTGGTCGGTCCGGCGTCCCGTCGTCGTGACCGTCCAGCCGTCGAGGCGGTTGGCTCGGGCGACGAGGTAGAGGAAGCCGTGCTCCTTCCAGGCGCGGAGCCGGCGCGGATACCCGGAGGGACAGGCCTGCGGCTCGTAGGCGCCGGCGCCTCCCCCTCCGTGGACGACGTAGCGAACGCCCCGCCTGGGGGCGAAGCGCTGGTAGTTGTGGTCGTGGCCGGAGAGGACGAGGCGGACGCCGTGCCGCTCGAAGAGCGGCACCCAGTTCCTCACGACTGCCGGGTGCGAGCGGTACGACCCGCACGTGAAGGCCGGATGGTGCACCACGGCCACCTTCCAGGGCGCCTTCGAGCGCCGCAGCACCCGAGCGAGCCAAGCGGTCTGGGCCCGGTCGACGCGCGTCGAGTCGAGCAGGAAGAGCTCGACGTTCCGCCGCCGGAGCCGGTAGAAGCGGCCCGCCATCCCGAGCGTCTCGAACTGGTAGCGGCCGCCGTCGACACGGACATCGTGGTTCCCCAGGACGCCGGCGATACGCAGCCCGGCCGCCTGCGTCCAGCCGAAGCTCTCCTGCCAGTTCGTCCAAAAGGCCGCGGGGTTTTCCGTGTAGTCGTTGTCGCCGAGTGTTACGAGCAGGTCCGCGTGGTTCCGCGCCTCGAAGCGGCGCACCGCCTCGCCGAACGCCCGCTGCGTGCTCCCGCCGACCCCGAAGTCGCCGAACGCGACGATCCGGTCCGGGAGGATCTCCCGACCCTGCGCCTGCCCGGCTGCGGGCAGCAGCGCCGCCAGCAGGCCGAGCAGGACCGCGGCGAAGTGCACCTTGGAGGGTGTCCCTCGCCGTCCTCCCCCAACCGGTGCGACCGCTCTACCGAGCCGTCGCGATCCGATCCAGCAGACCAGCGACCTTGAGCGTGCTGAGCCTGCGACGGAGGTCTTCCGCAGCCATGTTTGCCGCCTTTCGTTTCCGCAGGGGTTACGACTCACATCCTGTGGGCGCTTGCCCAATCTCGCCATCCCCCGAAAAGTGGAGGAGACGGGCTAGCCGGAGGTGGGCGGCTCGAGGTTCAGGACGACTCCCTGCGTGGGGAGCTGCTCGAACGACGAGTTGAAGAACCGCAGCTCCGTGAGGCGGTTGATCGTCGCCGCCTCGTTCCCGTTTATGTCGCCCTGGAGGTACGGCGGGGGCTCCGGAAGGGTCACGGACATCGGCTGCGAGAGCGCGTTCGCGAGGTGCCTGCGCTCGAACCAGACCGCCAGGCCCTGCGGCGGCTGGCCCTCTCCGCGCGGGACGGGCGGAAGCAACGAGACGACGGTGTTGATCTCGGGCAGGTGCTTGAACGTGTACAGCGACAGCTCGAGCGCCTCGCGGCGGAGCAGGAGCCCTCGCTCGGGCGTGGGCTGGCCCGGAAGCGCGCAGTTCTGCTCGCCGCCGAGCCCACAGAAGCTGTAGAGCGCCGTCGAGCCGGGATCGACGGTGGACACGTCGCCCTGCGTCAGCGGCTGCGTCCGGCCGTGCCGTAGTGCGATGTACTGGAGCGGCAGGCCCGAGATCTCCCCGGGCTGCGCCGTCACGGCGACGAGCTGCTCGCCGTTCGCGCCGCGGTAGCGGGGGGCGACCTTCGCGGCGATCTCGCGCGCACGCTCGAAGCCGTTCTCCTCGATCGCGACGCCGCCCCAGGAGGTCGCGGCAGCAGTCGACTCGGAGTCCCTGGTGGCGAAGGCCAGTGCTGCGAGCGCGGCGCCGGCCATGACCACGACCACCAGGTACCCGATCATGAAGCGTCCGCCGTGGACGGCCCTCGGCCGCTCGAAGCGCGGCAGTGGCTCCTCCGCCGTGGAGACCGGTTCGTCTGAGCGATCAGGAACTACAGCTTCGGCCACGACTCTTCCTTCAGCGGATCGGCCGGCGGGATCTCGAGCTTGATGGAGTCGAGCAGGTTCACGATCTCGTCGCCGTGGAGCTCGCGGCGGTCGACCAGGGTCTGAGCGACCGCCTCGACGCCGGCCCGGTTGGCCTCGATCAGCTGGTGGGCGGCGACGTACGCCTGCCCCAAGAGCTGCGCGGCCATCGCGCGCTTCGACGGATCGCCCATGACGCCGGCCAGGGGATCGCCGTGCATCCCGCCTCCCGAGCGATTCATGATCTGGTCGCCGATCTTCTGGTAGCGCTTGGCGATCTCCTCTCGGACCTCGTCCTCGGTCTTGCCCTTCGGCGGTTTGAACCCGTCGGCAAACTCGATCCGCTCGGGCGCCATCGCGCAGGCGCCCACCATCCATGCGGACCGGGCGGTCGCGCTTTGGACGTCGCCGCCGACTCCGGTCGAGTTCTCGCCGTAGAAGACGCGCTCCGCCGCCATGGCGCCGAGCGTCCAGATCAGGCGCGCCATCTCCTCGCTGCGCCACGAGCTGAACCGCTCCTCCTTCTCGAGCGCCTGGTGGTGACCAAGGGCCTCCCCGCGCCGCCGGATCGACAGGCGCGTCGATTCCGCGCCCTTCATGTACGCGTGGCCGGCGACCGCGTGGCCCGCCTCGTGAACCGCGATCGCGCGGGTCTCCTCGGGGATGTAATCGACGTTGATCGCCATGCCGGACTCGATCGTCGTCATGGCCTCGACGACCTCCTCCCAGCCGAAGCGCGGCTTGCCCTCGTGGTGGGCGTACGTGAGCGCCATAGAGCAGACCTGCTCGATCATCGCCGGCGAATAGCCGTTCGTCATGCGGGCAATTTCGTCACGGCGCTTCTCGCTGTCGAGGTCGGGGTCGTGCGCGACCTTCGCGAGGTACAGGTCGAAGATGTCCAGCCGGTCCGCCTTGGTCGGCGTCCGGAGCCAGACGTAGCGCCCCATCCGGCCCGGCCGCGTCAGTGCGGGATCGAGCGCTTCGAGTGGGACGTTGGTCGCTCCGATGAAGTAGATCTGCTCCGTCCGCGGCTTTGGCGGCGGAAGCCTGAGCGAACGGCCGCGCATGCGACGGGGGACGATGTACGTGGCGTCGAGGAAGGTGTTGAACCTGTTCGTGAAGACCTTCTTCCCGAACGGCGGGTTGTCGATTCCGTCCATGACGACGAGGAGCTGGTTCAGCGCGAGCTGCCCCATCCCGCCCATCATCGCGCCGGGGAAAGCCTGGTTGACGATCGCGCTCAGCCGGCCGAACGCGCTCGGTCGCCGCTCCGGCTCCCGCGACTCGAAGAGCCTGTCACGCCAGGCGCGGTTCTCAAGGATCAGGTCGCCGGAGGGCGTGAGCGAGCCAAACCGTCCATGGAACGCGTAGTCCTCGAAGCTCGTCGGCGTCGCGAAGCCGCCCATCCCGCCGTCCCCGAGCGCCGACCTCCTTCGGCCGACGGCGTCGATCTCGTCGATAAACACGATGCACTGACCGCCCCACTTCCGAGCGAGTCTCTTCGCCTTCCAGGCGAGGTACCGGACGATGATCACGTCCATCCCCATGAACGTCTGGGCGAAGCCGGAGCCAGGCATCGAGACGAATGGACAGTTGAAGCCGGTGGCGATCGCCTTCGAGAGCATCGTCTTCCCGGTGCCCGGCGCGCCCAGGAAGAGGAGTCCACGCTCGCGCTTACCGCCGGCCGCCTCGAAGGCTTCACCCGACTGCCAGATCGAAACGACACGCCGGACCTCTTCCTTCGCCTCGGCTTGCCCGCGGACGTCGTCGAGCTTGACCCCCCACTCGGCGTCGCCGGGCTCGAAGCCCTGCATCTGGGTGATTCCCATCAGCATCATCGGGCCGAGCAGAATCACGAAGTTCATGACGAAGAAGAGCGGGAAGATGATCGCGTAGACCAGCATCGACGGGTCGGTGATGATCTCGGTGAAGTTGTGCCACCAGTCCCACGGGAACCAGCTCGTGTCGCCGCCGGGTATCGCGAGGCGGAAGAGCCAGAGCGTCGTGATGATCCCGACCACCCAGGCCACGCGCCGGAACCACTTGCGCCAGTACCAGGCGCGGCGCCGGTTGACCACGTCCTCTTCGCGCACGGTCGGTTCGTCGCTGCCGAACAGGCTCGGCCACGGGATGAAGCGGCGGATGGCGATGTCCATCAGCCCGCGGAAGGCGATGACCGCGATGAACGTCCAGAAGAGCGCCCAGCCCCACGCGACGCCGACCTCTTCGCGGAAGAAAACGAAGACGACCGGGCTCGTCAGGAACGCGACGAACGTTGCCGTCCGAATGAGGCGCCGCCACTGAAGCGTGAGCTCTTTTGTTGCCTCGCCTGAAGGCAGGCCGACGAGGCCTTCGCCCGTTGCCATCGTCAGAATTTAGACGTGCGAATGTTCACGTTTGATGGAGGCTACGTTAAGCACCGGCCTGCGGTTCTTCGATTCTGAGCAGATCGAGCGGGCGCGGCGGTACCACCGGCCGGTGTACGTCGTCCGGGCGCTGTCGATCCTCGTGAGCCTGGCGGTCCTGGGGCTCCTCGCGTTCGGAGCGCCCGGGGACTGGTTGTTCGACCTCGTCGACGGGCTTCCGTGGTGGGGCGAGGCGGTTGCGTTCTCGGCGCTCGTCGCGCTCGTCGGCTCGCTCGTCGCGACGCCGATCGCGTTCTGGCGCGGCTACGTCCACGAGCGGCAGTGGGGCTTCTCGACCCAGACGATCGGTGGATGGGCGTGGGACCGGGCGAAGGCGGTCGGGATCGGAATAGTGCTGACGGCGATCCCGATGCTGGGCCTGATCGCCGCCGTTCACGTCTTCCCGTCGTGGTGGCCGGTGGTGGCGGCGGTCGGCGGCGCGGCCGTCGTCTTCGTGCTCTCGTTCCTCGCGCCCGTGCTCCTCGAACCGGTGTTCAACAAGTTCGCGCCGCTTTCCGACGAGGCGCTCGCGCGGGACCTTCGCACCCTGGCGGACCGAGCGGGCGTGCCGGTTCGGGACGTGCTCGTCGCGGACGCGAGCCGGCGGACGCGAAAGCACAACGCGTATGTCTCCGGGATCGGGAAGACGCGGAGGGTGGTCGTCTGGGACACGCTCCTGAACCGCGGCGAGGCTGGCGAGCTGCGAACCGTCGTCGCTCACGAGCTGGGACACCGCCGCTTCCGCCATGTCACGATCGGGACGGCGATCACGATGGTCGGCACCGGGCTGTTCGTCGTGGCGCTGTGGGCGTTGCTGCAGTGGGACGCCCTCCTGGCCGCCATCGGGGCGGACGGGCCGGGCGATCCGCGGATCATCCCCTTCGTGCTCTTCGCCGGCGCCCTGACCGAGCTCGTGATCCAGCCGCTGGCGCTCGCCGTCTCGCGCCGCTGGGAACGGGACGCCGACCGCTTCTCGCTCGACCTGACAGCCGACGCCGCCGCCTACGAGGCGACGCACCGAAATCTCGCGCTCTCGAACCTAGGCGACCTCGACCCGCCGAAGGCTGCGTACGTCTTCTTCTTCAGCCACCCGACGGCGCCGGAACGGCTCGCTGCTGGCCGAGAATGGGCTCGGAATGGTTCGAACGCAGCCGCGGAGCTCACCGCCGACTAGGCAGCCGACCGACGACACGGTGCAGCGCGTGCTTGCGGCCGGGCTGTGGCTGACGGTCGTCCTCGTCGTCCTCCAGTCGCTGAGCGACCTCGCGAACGAGTACGTGCTCGGCGCGCCGAGGATGGATCTGAATCCCGGCCGCGAGGGGAACATCTTCACGTGGTTGAGCGTCTCCGCGAGTTACGCAGCCGGCGTGGCGGCCGTTCTGCATGCGAGCGTCGACTCCCGACGGCGGGTCGCCTTTGCGCTGCTCGGGACGATCCTCCTCTACTTCTCGGTCGACGACCTGGTGCAGCTCCACGAGCGGGCGAACAACGCGCTCCGCGGGGATCTCCCGCAGGCGATCGACAACCGCCTCGACGTGCTCCTGTTCGCGCCGCTCTTCGCCGTGTTCCTCGTTGCGCTCTACCGCGTTCGGAAAGTCGTTCCGCGAGCGGCGCGACGGCTGCTGGACGGCGGCGCCGCCTGTCTGATCCTCTCAGTCTTCTTCGACGAGGTCGTCGGCGAGCTCACGCTGCGGCTCTACGACCGCGGCATCGACTGGCCGGGAGTGGTCAAGGGGGTCTTCGAGGAGGGTCTCGAGCTCGCCGGCGTGCTGCTGATCGCCACGGCCATGACGGCCGCAGCCGTGCTCGCGATCTCCCATCGCCGAAACGGCGCGACCGTCGACCGTGTGGTCGCGGGAGGAGCGATCGTCGCCGCGGTTGCGTTCGCCTTCCTGGTCGTGACGGACCTCGTCAACACCTTCGCACTAGACAGCCGGTACGACGACCTCGACCCCGGTGTCGAGGGGAACGTGTTCACCTGGCTGAGCGTCGCCGCGGTCGGGTCCGCCGGCTACCTCGCGCTCGTGCACGGGGTCGCCCTGACGGTCCGTCGCTACGCGTACGTGGCGCTGGGGGCCCTCCTCTGTGTCCTGTCGGCGGACGATCTCGTCGAGGCCTTCGAGCGTCTCGCCAGACGGCTGTCGCTCGACGTCGCCGATCCCGTCGACCGGCGAACGGTTCTCCTCTTCGAGCTGCCGCTCCAGCTGGCGGTGCTCGTCCTCGCCTGGGTGCTTTCGAGCGGGTGGCCGGCCACGGCCCGGCTCGCCGGAAGAGTCGGGGTCGGGCTGCTTGCGCTCGGGATCTTCCTCGACGAGGCGTTGCTCGAGGCGACCGACCGTCTGCGCGACAGTGGGTACGCCGACGTCGCGTCGGTGAAAGGAGCGCTCGAGGAGGGCGTCGAGCTGGCAGGCGGCGTGCTGCTCGCGGCCGCGTTGGCCGGCGCGCTGATCGCCCGGCTGAGCAGGGAGGTCGAGGACGAGGCGCCTAACGAGGTTGCGGCGGTCGATGCTTAGAGCCCGTGCCAGGTTGCCCGTCGGCGCGCCGAAGGTGGAGCCGGAACCGGTCCTGCGTCTCGCGCGTGCGACGGTCGCGGTGGCGGTCGCGGCCACCGTTGTGCAATCCCTGACGACCGCGGTGAGCCTCTTCGCGCTCGACGGCTCGGCCGAGTCCCTCGACGCGACCATCGAGGGCGGACTCTGGACCTGGGCGGCGGCCGGCTCGGCGCTCGTGGCCGCGGTCGCCGCGGCTGCGCTTGCAGCCGCGCTGAAGGTCGGTCCGTCGCGCGGCCGGAGGTTGTGGTTGCTGGCCGGCGTGCTGGCCTTCTTCTCGCTCGACGACTGGCTGGTCCTCCACGAGGAGGTCGGAGAGTGGTTCCGGGACGAGCTCGGCGCACCGGAGTACGTCGGAGGTCTGTGGGTCCTCGCCTACCCGCCGCTCCTCCTCGTCGCCTGCTGGGGGCTGTGGCGGACGGCCGCCGAGGCGTCGCCGTCGTTGCGGCGGCTGCTTCTCGCCTCCCTGGTGCTCCTGGCTGCTGCGGTCATCGTCGAGTTCCTCGGGGTGGGCACGAAGGCGATCGAGGAGTCGACGGGCAACGCGGTCGCCCACGACCTGCGAGCGATCGTCGAGGAGGGAGCCGAGCTCGCGGCGTGGGTCCTGGCCGCCGGTGCGCTGCTCGGCGCGCTCGTTGCGGAGGCGATGAGGGGCGGCGCCCGATTGTCGGGCCCGGACGGCGGAGCGTGATGGACACGACGGTCCGACACGTGCGGCGGGAGCGCTGGCCCACGGCGACGCTGGCGCGGACGGCTCCGCTCGCCCTCGTGCTCGTCCTCGCCGCGGCGCTCGCGCTCTTTCAGTCCGGACAGCTGAGCCTCTGGCGCGACGAGGGCTTCAGCGTGCTCCTGGCCCGCGAACCGTGGAGCGAGTTCGGGCGGGTGATCGTCGAGACCCAGGCGAACATGGCGCTCTACTACCTGCTCCTGAAGGGATGGCTCGTCCTCGGCGACGGAGAGGCGTTCATCCGGAGCCTGTCCGCGCTCGCTGCCGTGGCCGCGGTCGCCGCGACGTACGGATTCGCAGCTCGCTTGTTCGGCAGGACGGCCGGGCTGGTGGCTGCGCTGCTCCTCGCGGTGAACGCGTTCCTCGTCCAGTATGCGCAGGAGGCCCGGGGATACTCGCTGGCGGTCTTCCTGGTCGCTCTCGCCTGCTTCTTCTTCGCCCGAGGCGCCGACGGCGGCACAACACGCGACTGGGTCCTGTACGCGGTCGCGATGGGGCTTGCGTTCTACGCCCACCTGTTCGCCGGGTTCGTCCTCCTCGCGCACGCCGTGACCGTCGCCTTCGTGCCGGGCGCGGCCCTGCGGAGGGCTGCGGTCGCCGTCGGCGGGGCCGGCCTGCTGGCTGCGCCGGTCGTCCTCACCGCGATCTCGGCGGACGCCGGCCAGATCGACTGGATCGACGAGCCGAGCCTCCGGTCGCTCTACTACGTCGTCCGCGCGCTCGCTGGGGGAACGGCGGTCGCGCTCCTTGTCTACGCAGTCCTCGGCGCGGTGGGCCTTGTTTCGGCCGCACGCAGCGAGGCTCGCTGGAAGGCCGTCCTTCTCGCCGGCACCGCGGCGCTGCCGATCCTCGTTCCCTTCGCGCTTTCGTTTGCGAAGCCGATCGTCGTCGACCGGTTCAGCATCGTCGCCCTTCCGGCGATCGTCACGCTTGTCGCGCTCGGGATCCTTCGTCTGGGCAAGCGTCCAGTCCCGCCGGTCGCGCTCGCGGCCGTGATTGCGGCGTCGACGCTCGGTCTCTGGAACTACTTCGCCCACGGCGAGAAGGAGGACTTCCGTGCGGCGACCGCGCACGTGCTGGAGCGCGCGGAGGCCGGCGACGGGATCGTCTTCTACCGGCCCACGCGACGCGTGCCGGTCGAGTACTACATCCGCGGGCGAACGAGCGCGTTCCCCGATCCGCTCTACCCGACGGCCGGCTGGGGAGCGTTCGACCTCGTTTCCGACTACCGCTCCGAGCAGCCCGCGATGCGAAACCTCGCGGAGGCGGTCTCACGGCGGGAAACCGTCTGGCTCTTTCTGGGGCCGGAGCTCCGGACGTCGGCGCGCCGGCGCACGCTCGCCGAGATCGAGGCGCTCCTCGAGCGCGGTCACAGGGTGCAGGACGTTCGGCGTTACGAGGGGCTCGAGTTGCGCCGATACGTCGCGACGCCGCGATGACCCTGCTCGCGGACGTCGTCGCCGCCTCGAAGGGGGTCGCCGGGACCGGCTCCCCGGGGGCGCGGGGTGGGGGTTTCGGCGCCCCCCCGCGCGGGCGCGGG
>Ga0081538_10000975_pt1 | contig 30522 bp, 33 predicted proteins | sample TabmetS5T2R1_FD_71022 | JGI IMG/M metagenome (GOLD analysis project Ga0081538, IMG submission 71022) | Tabebuia heterophylla rhizosphere microbial communities from the University of Puerto Rico - S5T2R1 | ecosystem: Host-associated > Plants > Roots > Rhizosphere ...
TTACCGTGGGCGCGATCATCTGGGCGCTCCTCTACGCGACGGTGGGATTTGCGACATTCGCCGCCTGGCGGCAGGTGTACCGGCTCTGGCCCGCGGTTGCCATTGTCAGCATCGTGGTGCTGCTCGCCGGTTTGGCCGCGTACATCGTCTGGCAGGTGCGGCATCGCCATCAAGACGAGGAGCACGAGCCCGCTAACTTTGGGGCGTGACCAGCCCATTTGCGCCTGAACTTTGGCATGAGGTGAAGGGTTTCGACTTCACCGACATCACATATCACCGCGCCAATGACGCTCCGGTGGTACGGATTGCCTTTGATCGACCGGAGGTCCGCAACGCCTTCCGGCCACACACCGTCGACGAGCTCTTTGCCGGGCTAGACCACGCTCGGACGTCTTCAGACGTCGGGGCCGTGTTGATCACCGGAAACGGGCCATCGCCCAAGGATGGGGGATGGGCGTTCTGTAGCGGCGGTGACCAGCGGATCCGAGGCCCCGCCGGATATCAGTACGAGTCGGCTGACAAGCCCGATGCGGCGGCGCTCGGGCGCCTGCACATTCTGGAGGTGCAGCGGCTGATCCGCTTTATGCCCAAGGTCGTGATCGCCTTGGTGAATGGCTGGGCCGCAGGGGGCGGGCACAGCCTGCATGTGGTCTGTGACCTGAGTCTGGCCAGTGCCGAGCATGCGCGCTTCAAACAAACAGATGCTGATGTTGGCTCTTTTGATGGCGGCTTTGGCTCGGCGTACCTGGCACGGCAGGTCGGGCAGAAGGTGGCGCGGGAGGTCTTTTTCCTTGGCCAGACCTACACGGCTGAGGACGCGTACCGCATGGGCATGGTGAATCGTGTGGTGCCGCATGCCGAGCTGGAGACCCTGGGGCTGGAGTGGGCCAAGATCATCTGCGGCAAAAGCCCCACTGCGCAACGGATGCTGAAGTTTGCGTTCAATGCGATCGATGACGGGCTGATCGGCCAGCAGGTGTTCGCCGGTGAATCCACCCGGCTGGCGTACATGACCGACGAAGCTGTCGAGGGCCGCGACGCGTTCTTAGAAAAGCGATCACCGGACTGGAGCCGCTTCCCCTACTACTACTGAGTTGTCAGCGTGGGTGGTTGCTATGACGACCACCGACGCTGACAAGTCGGCGTTAGACGACGCCATATAAGCGATCACCGGCATCGCCGAGACCGGGCAGGATGTAGCCGACATCATTGAGTTTCTCGTCTAGGCCGGCGAGCACCAGCGTGCAGGGCACATGGAGCTCGGCCACCAGCTCTTTGAGCCGAGCAATCCCTTCCGGTGCTGCGATGAGGCAGATGCAGGTTATGTGATCGGCACCGCGCTTGACCAGGAACTGCACCGCGGAGCCAAGAGTGCCGCCGGTCGCCAGCATGGGGTCGAGCACATAGCACTGCCGTCCAGTCAAGTCCTCCGGCAGCCGTTCCGCGTACGTCGTCGCAATCAGAGTCTCCTCGTTGCGCACCATGCCGACAAAACCGACCTCGGCGGTCGGGATCAGCCGCGTCATACCCTCGAGCATGCCTAGGCCGGCACGCAGAATCGGGACCACCAACGGCCGCGGGGGTGCCAGCTTTACACCGACTACAGATTGCAGCGGCGTCTGTACCGTGCGTGGCACCACGCGGACATCCCGGGTCGCCTCGTACGCAAGCAAGGTGACGAGCTCTTCGGTGAGTCGCCGGAACGTGGGGGAGTCGGTGGTCTCGTCCCGGAGCACAGTGAGCTTGTGAGCCACAAGCGGATGGTCGACGATGCGTAGTTCCACGCTGGAACCGTAGCGAGGGAGTGTCTGAGATTGGGGATTGGACTCGTGCGCAGGCGAGGTGTCTGACACGATGGAGCGGGTTCGCGATTCTGCGGAGGAGGGGAGTGATGTCGGAGTTCGACGACGAGGAGTACGAGTCGTTCGAGCTGGATGGCGCGGGCAGGAGCGCTGACTCGGTAAGGCGGCGGGCTAGTGCCGACGAGTTCGACGACGAGGTCGAAGACGAAGATTTCGACGAGGTTGATCTTGAGGATGCTGCCGACGACGAGATCGATTTCGTGCTTGCCGCATATCGGGAGGATGGCCAGCCGTACGTACAGTCGCTCGGCAAGGATCTCGCCAATGACCTTGATGAGTTGATCGTCCAGCTGCGTCGATTGCCCGGTGATGCCGGCGCCTTGGGGTTTGTCAGCCTCGTCGAAGAGGTTTTCGTGATCACTCGGGTGCGTGGGCAACACGTCCAAGTGCTGCTCTCAGACGCAGCGGCGGCGAGTGATTGGCCGATAGCCCGAGATGTCGTGGACTATCTCGGTGAGGAGCCTTTGGATGATGAAGAGGAGGAAGGCGAGCCGATCGGTGATCTTGGCATCGTAGCGGACCTTGGGCTAAGCGACTTCGATATGAGTGCGATCGTCGACAACCTCGATCTGAGTAGCGTCGAGATGCTGACTGAGATTGCAGACAAGATCAAACTCAATCCGCAGTTCCGCAAGGCCGTTGAAGCAGCCGTTGGGTGAGCGAATACAGCGGGTTGAGCCAGTGGGAACATCCCATGCGGCTCGCCCTCGATCAAGCTCGTATGGCGGCGCGGCACGGTGACGTGCCAGTCGGCGCGGTGGTAGTTGATCAAGCTGGCAGCGTGCTGGCGTCGGCTGGCAACGAACGCGAAATCCGACATGATCCGACCGCGCATGCGGAGATCTTGGCGCTACGGGAGGCGTCCAGACATCTGCACTCTTGGCGATTGACCGGTCTCACTCTGGTTGTCACCCTCGAGCCCTGCACCATGTGCGCTGGCGCTCTTGTCTTGGCCCGCATCGCCCGGCTCGTCTTCGGTGCCTTCGATCCGAAGGCTGGCGCAGTCAGCTCGCTCTTCGACGTAGTACGCGATCCCAGGCTCAACCATCGCGTCGACGTTCGAAGTGGAATCCTCGAGGCTGAGTGTGCTGCCTTGTTGAAGGACTTTTTTGCCAGCCACTGAAGCCTTCTCGGAAAGATCGTGCGCGTTTGACCCTCCCAGACACTGGTCAAACGCGCACGATCATCCGTACACAACTCTCAGACGACCTCAATCCACAGATTCTGGGAACGCCGCACGTTCTAGTGTCGGGTCCGCAGACTCCGGATGTGAGAGCACACCGGGAGTTTCCGCCGGCTCTGACCCTGCTTGCTCAGGCTCAGGCAGGCGTCGTCAGTCGGGACCAAATCCGTTTCCTCGGCGTTACCGATGCGGCCTTGGGCCGGATGCTCCGGGAAGGGTGGTGGCGACACATAGCTCGCGGCGTTTATCACACGGCGCCGACGGATCCGACTTGGAACGGCCTAGCTTGGGCTGGCGTACTCATCGGTGGCCATCGAGCAAGACTCGGCCCGGAGGCGTCGGGTTTCCTGCACAACCTGATCGATGCTGCGCCTAGACCAGTTGATGTGCTGGTTCCGGTCGGCCGCAGTGCGCGGGTGAGAGGCGACTGGCGCTTCAGCAGAGAGCGTCAAGGGGCGAGATCTACGCGTTCGGTTGCCGACCCACCTCGGCTGACGGTCGAGGACACCGTGCTTGATTTGTGCGCTTCGGCAACGAAGGAGATGTTGTGGCCTTGCTTACGACGGCGGTGCAGCGAAGAAAGACCACGCCTCGTCGACTAATTGCAGCCATGAACGAGCGCAGCCGCTATAGGCATCGGCAGCTCGTGGCAGACATTTTGGGTGACGTGGCGGCGGGAGCCGAGTCGCCCCTGGAAATGAGGTTCCTACACGATGTGGAGCGGCCTCACGGACTGCCGCGTGGCGGTCGCCAGCAGAGCAGGCGCGGCTTGCCATACGTAAGCGATGTCGGCTACGACGACTATCAGGTTTTGGTTGAGCTCGACGGTCGGAAGGGCCACGAGGGCGTAGGGCTATTCCGCGACATGAAGCGTGACAATCGATTTGCCCTCCTCGAGTGGATCACGCTTCGCTATGGCTGGTATGACGTTGTGCACAGGCCCTGTGTAGTCGCATTCGAGGTCGGTGCCGTTCTAGTGGGGCGCGGCTGGGACGGTACGCCGACCCGATGCTCCCGGTGCGTCGGGGTACCCGAGATTGAGCTCTGCGGATGATCGTGCGCGCTAAACCCTGCAAGACACTGGTCAAACGCGCACGATCATGAGCGCAGGGGCCCAGTTCTGATTCGCGCGGCCCCAGCACGTTGGGTAATCTCTCCGGCGGTGGCGTGTCTGAGCGGCCTAAAGAGCGCGCCTCGAAAGCGCGTGAGGGGCAACCCTCCGCGGGTTCAAATCCCGCCGCCACCGCCAGTCTGAAAAGGAATTGCCAGTCCCGCCCAAGCGGCAGCGTCAACGGAGAACGAAATGATCAAGATCATCGAGAACGTGCCTACCGGAACAATCGGTTTGGAAGCGGTAGGAAAGGTGACCGAGGACGACTATCGCGACGTGCTCCTCCCGGCGATCAGTACGGCTCTGGAACGCAATGACGTGCGGCTGCTCTATGTCCTTGACCAGGACTTCGGTTCTTACTCCCCGGGTGCCGTCTGGGCCGACACCAAGTTGTGGGCGCAACACCTCAAGGCATGGAAGAAGATCGCTATCGTCTCCGATGCCGACTGGCTGGAGAACAGCGTCAAGGCTTTCGGCTGGCTGATACCAGGTGAGGTCAAGGTCTTTGAAACCGACGATCTCGATGATGCCAAGGAATGGCTGGTTGGATTAGATGACGACGATGACGACGATGACGACGATGACTGAGCCGAGTCCTAGCGTCATCCCTCATCTCGAGTTGGTGCCTTGCTGAGCTCGGCCGTCACCCTTCGGCCATCGAAGGCCACACCACTGAGCCATCCCCAGAGATCCAGCGCCCGGACCGCGGCTGCTGGGTCAATCGCGCGGCGAACCACTTCGCGGCCGTCGCTGGTCGATATCCACGAGTCAACCGAACTGGCAGTGATATTCGCGGCAGCGTCGCCCGAGTCCTTCCTGCTTAGGAGAACTCCAATCCCACGGAGTTGATCGGCCGTACCCGATCCAAAACCCTGTAACTCAGCCGCAACACCCGGCCATGGCAGCGTCCCGGCAGTGCCATGAGTACGGCGCAGTGCCTCACCACCTCGCACCACCTCATGAGTGAGCCCGAGGACACCCAACCAATCAACGGGGTCCGGTGCGCTTCTGAGCTCGGACCGATACTGCGCATACGTCGAGTCGGTCAACATCAGGAAACGTGCTGCCACGCTGGCGGTGTCTTGCTGGTGCGAAGAAGCACCATCCCGATCGGTCAGCGATCGCACAGTTGACTCCAAATCATTGGCAGCAGCATCCAGCGTCCGCTTGGTCGTACGCCGCATTTCGCCCTGAGCGCCCCGCGGCCAGACGAGAAGTCCGACGACCGCACCCAGCAGCCCGCCAAGCACAACGTCGAAGACCCGGACCTCGGCGAGCCGCCAGGACACCGGAGCCATCTGGGCGAACAGCATCGCAACGAGCAAGGTGAACGCTGCTTGTCCGACGGCCAGCCCCAGCAGCGGCCCTGCGATCAGGGCGAAGGCCATGACAAACGGCAGGGCGACCTCATAGACGACCGAATTCCCACCAGCCAACGCCAGGACTGAGCCCGCCACTAGTCCGCCAGCGACGGTCCCTAGAAATGCCGGAACCACGGCCGCGCGGGTGGTCGCAACCGACGTGCGCATCAACGTCAACGTGGCCAGCAGCATCCAGAACCCGTGAGACAAGTCCAGAACTCCGGCAATCAGCCGGGCAGCGGCTAGCCCGATGGCCAACCGGATGGCGTTTTGAAAGAACACCGACCGTGGAGTCAAATGACCACGAAGACGCATTAACCACAGCCACGGCGTCGAGCGGTTGGCGTACCAGAACGGTTCGGCAATGGAGCGCGCCCGGGGTTCTCGAACCGGGTCGCCCTGCATGATACGGGTGGCCTCGGCCAGATCCCGAGTCCAGATGGCCAGCTCTTCTGCCGCGACGGCGGAACGCAGCCGAGCCGGCAAATCATGATCAACTTCTGTACGTGCTGCGAGCGCTTCGCGTCGTTGTACATAGTGAGCAAGCGCAGCTTCGACCGGTGCCGAATCCGGATCGCGGCTGGGATCATCAGGCCCGTCGTCACGGGCGCCGGCAAGGGCATCCGCCGATTCACCGAGGCTTTGAGCCGTCACCTCGAGTAGCTTGCCGCCGTCAACATGAGGCAGCACTGCACGATCCTGATGGGCGAGCTCAGCCAAAGCAGTGACGCGGCCCTCCACTCCCCGCAGGATCGTGGCCGCATGCGTGGCAGCACGATCACGTCTGCCTGGTCCGGTCGGTCGTTGCAGCGGCGGTATATCGCTCAAACGCAAGCCCGCCGCGCCATCTGACTGAGCCTGCGGCTGCCGATCGCCCACCAGTGTTAGCAGCCGATCACGAACCGCGCGGATGGCCTCGGCTAAGCGATGGCGAAACGGCGTCGGTACGGGCGGCGGCCAAAGCACCCGATCGGCTATCGCAAGTAATCCGACAGCGAAGATCAAACCGATCAGCCGGGATCCCAGTGCCTCCGGCAGGTACGGCGGAAAGCTCGGCAAGATGTAGAGGAGCTGCAGCCCATTTGCGACTGCCACAACTCGAGGGCCGCCGACGCCGGCGTACGCGATCAGAAAACCAACGACGAACATCCCGGCAACCGCCGCCCAGGTATTGATCGCGAGCGCGGTGCCAAGCGTTACCAAGACAATGCCGGCCAGCAACCCAACAGCATAGGTTTTGGTGCGCTGCCACGGCTCACCGTTGACCTCGGAGAATGCGCCGAAGGCGATGCAGCCAAAGGAGGCAAAGGTCGCCATCTGGGCGTCATCGAGCACGTACAGGCTGAAGTAGAACGCCAGGCAGGTGGCCAAAGTCACTCGGAGAGCGCGTTTCAGGACAACGAGGCCCGGATCTTTGGCCCGAAGCCACTGGCGTAAGCGCGCAGCACGCATGTGTCCGTTGCACTCTCATAATGCGTTGTGCCCTTAGTATCGCGCCCAACAATGGCGGACGGCTAGCAGCAAATGATCAAGTCACTCGATGGCTCTTACCATGCGGCGTACCGTCTCGGTGACATGATCAGGGCTGGTGCCGAAGTTCAAGCGAGCGAAGCCGGCACCCTCGCGACCAAAATCCAGTCCGCGACCAAGGGCGACGCGCCCCCGGGCAAGTAAGGCTTCGGCCGGATTGTCGCCGAGGCCGAGGCCCCGGCAGTCCAACCAGGCAAGGTAAGAGGCTTCTGGTGGAGTCCATTTGATCTTGGGAAGCTCAGCTGCCAGAAGATCACCAAGAAGCTGGCGGTTAGCCGCCAGCTGATCAAGAACGGCATCCAACCAGCGATCACCGTACCGCAGGCCTGCTTCGGCGGCGACAACTCCGAGTATCCCCACGCGATCTGTTAGCGGCGGCACGCGCTGCACCGCCGCCCGAGCTCGATCCGACGCAGTGATGATGAGCGCGGTCTTCAGCCCGGCTACGTTGAACGTTTTTGACGCTGAGCTGAGGGCAATGCCATGTTCACGCGCGGCATTCGAAACCTCCAACCACGGCGTAGGGGTTGCACGGTCAAGGACAAGCGGAGCGTGAATCTCGTCGGCCAGCACCCAGCAGTCATGGCTTGCACACAATTCCGCGATCCGCTCTAGCTCCGCCCGCGGCGACACGCGGCCGGTGGGATTGTGTGGATTTGCGAGCACCAACGCGCGTACTCCGCGGACCAGCGCCGCCTCCAGCGCATCAAGATCAACAACGCCGTCCGGACCGAGCGGCAAACGCACCAGCTCAACTCGCGCCTGCGGCAGCTCATCAAAGAATGGCGGGTACGCCGGTGTGAAGAATGCCACCTGCTCGCCTGGTGCCAGCAACACGCGGCATAGCTCGATGATCCCGGCCATGACGTCTGGCACTAATGTGATTTGATCTTGGTCAACTGTCCAGCCGAGTCGACGTCGGGCGAAATCGGCAAACGCAGCGGGAAGCTGCGGCTCCCGTGGCGGCGTGTAACCAAGATCATGTCGGTCGATCGCCGCGTGCAATGCTGCTGTGATCTCGGCAGCCAGTGGGAAGTCCATTTCTGCGACGGTTGACATGAGCACATCGGGGTCCTGGCCTGACCACTTCTCGCTACGTCGCATATGCAGCGTGGCGAGATCGGGTACCTGTAGATCAATAGCTGCTTCGGACACGAAGACCTCCGATCATCGGTACAGCCGCCCAGAAAGTGGTCCAGAGCCAGGCAGCTGAATCGATCAAGACCCGTCGTTTACGACCACTTTCTTTTGTGAAAGCCTCTCCGAAGAGGAGGATGATTCACACTCCGCTGGGCTTCCCGAGGCGTATCACTGCGATCACAACCGGCTCAAAATAGATACGCCGACTGGTCTTTCGAGCTACGTTACTCCTGGGTAGGAGGCGAAAGTTGACATTACCGCCCGAGGCTGGCGCTGAGGCCGAAGCCGCTCTCCCGGAGGCCGTACTGGCAGGCGCCGGGCCTACGGAGGGCCGCTCGCTCGGACAAATCGCCTGGATGCGGCTCAAGAAGGACAAGGTTGCTCTTGCCGGTGGCATCTTCTTGATCTTTCTCATCCTGGTTGCCATCCTCGCGCCACTGATCGTCAAATACCTGGGCGATCCGCCGAACGAGTTTCACCAGGAATTGATCGACACCGCAGGCGGCACACTGACCCCGATCGGGCGCTTCGGTGGGATGAGCTGGGATCACTTGATGGGCGTCGAGCCGGTGAATGGTCGTGACATCTTTAGCCGGGTCGTATACGGCAGCCGGATATCGCTGCTCATCGCCTTCTTGGCTACTCTGCTGTCGGTGTTTCTGGGAACCACTCTTGGCATCATTTCCGGCTTCATCGGCGGCTGGACCGACACCTTCGTCAGCCGGCTGATGGATGTCTTCCTGGCCTTCCCGCTGCTGGTCTTGGCCATTGCCCTAGCCGGAGTCTTCCCGGACCAAGCATTCGGCCTGCAGGGCAATCAGCTGCGAATCGCGCTATTGATCTTCATCATCGGTTTCTTCAACTGGCCCTATATCGGGCGGATCATCCGCGGCCAGACGCTCTCGCTGCGAGAGCGGGAGTTCGTCGAATCGGCACGCAGCATTGGAGGTCGTCGCGGCTACATTCTCCGCTCTGAGATGCTGCCCAACCTGGTTGCGCCAATCCTGGTTTACTCCACGTTGCTGATACCCACCAACATCCTTTTCGAGGCGGCGCTGTCCTTCCTCGGTGTTGGCATCCGTCCTCCCACCCCTAGCTGGGGCGGCATGCTGTCCGATGCCGTTGTCTACTACACGCAGCCGCACTTCATGTTCTGGCCGGGCATCGCGATCTTCGTCACCGTGCTGGCCTTCAACCTGTTCGGAGATGGGCTGCGCGATGCCCTCGATCCACGAGCCAACCGATAGCAATCACCTTGGGGAGATCCCCCGACGAACAAGAAGGGATTCAGGAATGAACCATTCGAGATCCTGGCGGGCCAGGGGCCTGGCCGCTGTGGGTGTTTCGGCCGCGCTGGTGCTTGCCGCCTGCGGTGGGGGCGGCGGGGCCGGCACCCAACAAGGGTCGGGTAGCCAATCCGCTCAGGCGGCCTTCGACGCTGCATCTACCAGCATTGTCAATCCCTCCGAGACGAAGGGCGGCACGCTGAAATTCGCCAACTCGGGTGACTGGGACAGCCTCGACACAGGTGAAACTTATTACCAGTACTCGTGGAACTTCGCCCGGCTTTATGGCCGTGCACTCATGATGGCCAAATCCGCACCAGGTAAAGAGGGCGCCCAGGTGGTGCCGGATCTCGCTGAAGCTCCCGGCCAGTCGTCCGATAACGCCAAGACCTGGACCTACAAGCTGCGTCAGGGAGTGAAGTTCGACGACGGAACTGAAGTCACGTCGGCCGATGTCAAGTACGCGGTGCTGCGTTCCACCGACAAGCAGACATTCCCCAACGGTCCGGCGTACTGGGACGCCCTCCTCGACCTGCCGAGCGGTTACAAGGGTCCCTACAAGACCCCGGACATGAACACCGACTCGGCCATTGAGACGCCCGATAAGTACACCATCGTGTTCCATATGAAGGAGCCGTTTGCAGCCTTCGATTACCTTGCGCAACAACCCAATACGATGCCAGTCCCGAAGGACAAGGACACAGGCGCTAAGTATCGGGACTCAGTCGTATCCAGCGGTCCGTACAAGTTCGAAGGGCTGCAGCCCGGTAAGAGCTTCAACTTGGTCCGGAATGATCAGTGGGATCCCGCAACCGACCCGAACCGCAAGGCGCTTCCGGATCGTATCGAGGTGAGCCTCAATGTCAATGCCGACGACATCGACAACCGGATCATCAGTGGTGACCTCGACATCGATATCGCAGGGACTGGAGTTCAGCCGGCAGCGCAGGCTCGGGTCTTGCAGGATCCGACTCTGAAGGAGAACGCGGACAACCCGCTCAGCATTCGGCTTTGGTACACCTCAATCGCCCCGACGGTCGCTCCGCTCGACAACATCGAGTGCCGGAAGGCGATTATGTACGCCATGGACCGCACCGGGTACCAGACTGCGTATGGCGGCCAATTCTCCGGGGGCGACCTAGCAACCACGCTATTGCCGCCAACGATTCCCGGCCATGCGGATTTTGATTTGTACCCCAACGGTCCGGATCATAAGGGCGACCTCGAGGCGGCCAAGAAGTCATTGGAAGCCTGCGGGCAGCCGAACGGCTTCGCCACCAACATCGGCTACCGGGCCGAGCGGCCCAAGGAGAAGGCCACCGCTGAGGCCTTCCAGCAGGCGCTGAGTCGTGTTGGCATCCAGCTAACGCTCAAGCCGTTCCCACAGGGCGACTACTTCGCCCAATATTGCGGCCTGCCGCCGTATGTGGTGAAGAACAAGCTGGGGCTTTGCGTCAACGGCTGGGCAGCCGACTGGCCTGATGGTTTCGGCTTCCTATCTCAGATCACCGACTCACGGGTGATCCGTGAGACCGGTGGCTCCTCCAACGTCAGCGTCCGCATCCCCGAGGTCGATCAGATGCTAGACACGGCGCTGACCGAACTCGACACGAATAAGCGCAACCAGATGTGGGGCGAGATCGACAAGCGGGTCATGGAGGAGGCCGTTATCTACCCCGGCGTGTACTCCAAAGCCTTGTTGGTGAGGTCGAAGAATGCCACCAACATCTTTGTAAGTGACGCACAGAGCATGTATGACTACGTCGGGCTAGGTGCCCAGAAGTAGCGCAATGATCATCTAAGGAGGGGTGACCGTGCTGGCGTACATCGTGCGGCGGTTGCTGTGGGCAGTCGGCCTGCTCGTCGTACTCAGCATGGTCACCTTCTCCATCTTCTATCTGGTGCCACGACTGGGTGGGGCTACGCCAGAAACGCTCGCCTCACGGTACGTTGGGCGGGCGGCGACCGCGGAAACTGTCCACCTCGCAGCGGAACGGCTGGGATTGCTCGACCCAGTTCCGGTTCAGTACTGGAACTGGCTCAAGGGCATCTTTGTTGGCGCAGAGTATGACTATGGCGCCGGCGTGGAGCACTGTCCGGCGCCCTGTCTCGGATACTCCTTCATTACTCGACAGCCGGTGTGGCCCGAGCTCCTGGATCGAGCTCCCGTGACCATCTCTTTGGCCTTCGGTGCATCAATCATTTGGCTCCTGGCGGGTGTAAGTGTTGGCGTGATCTCAGCCCTGCGTCGAGGAACGGTGTTCGACCGGGCAGCGATGGGCGTGGCGCTGGCCGGCGTATCGCTGCCGATCTTCTTCACCGGTCTGATTGCCTTGGCTTTCTTCAGTTATCGGCTTGGCATTACCGCGCCGGGTGGCAGCTACGTCCCCTTCGGTGAGAACCCCGCTCAGTGGGCGTACGCGCTGCTACTGCCCTGGATCACCCTCGCTTTTCTTTTCTCCGCTCAGTACGCCCGGCTGACCAGGGCCGGGATGCTGGAGACGATGACGGAGGACTACATCCGCACCGCGCGTGCCAAAGGGCTGCCTGAGCGGAGGGTCGTCCTCAAGCACGCGCTGCGCGGTGCTCTTACGCCCGTGCTCACCATCTTCGGCCTCGACGTTGGCCTGCTCCTTGCTGGCGCAGTGCTCACCGAAAAGACGTTCTCGCTCAACGGTCTAGGAAAGTACGGCTATGACGCGATCGTTAACGGTGATTTGCCCAAGATCTTGGGCGTCACCCTGGTTGCCGGATTCTTTGTGATCATGGCGAACTTGATCGTTGATCTTCTGTACGGCGTGATCGATCCCCGAGTGCGGCTCGAATGACGACGTCCACACTGCGCGACCTGGTTACGCGGCATCCTGGTCAGCTCGACAAACAGCCATTCCTGGAGGTCGTTGATCTTCATGTGCACTTCCCCACCGACGACGGATTGGTGAAGTCGGTAGATGGACTGAGCTTCGCCGTCGACCGCGGCCGCACGCTGGGCATTGTTGGGGAGTCCGGGTCAGGCAAGAGCGTTACCAGCTTGGCGATCATGGGCTTGCACACCAGGCCGGCTTCGGAGCAGACGCGGCCTGGCGCCAAGATCAGCGGCGAGATCTATCTTGACGGCGATGAGCTACTGGGAAAGCCTCCGGAGTACGTCCGTGGCCTGCGCGGCAAGCGGATGGCCATGATCTTTCAGGATCCGCTCTCGGCGATGAACCCTTACTACACCGTGGGCCGACAGATCATCGAGGCGTACCAGATTCACAATGCGGTGAACAAGAAGGTGGCCCGCAAGCACGCCGTTGACCTGCTGGGCCGCGTCGGGATCCCCGAGCCGAACCAACGGGTCGATGCCTACCCGCATCAGTTCTCCGGCGGAATGCGGCAGCGCGCCATGATCGCCATGGCCCTGTCGTGCGACCCGGACCTGCTCATTGCCGATGAGCCGACCACCGCTCTCGACGTCACCGTCCAGGCGCAGATCCTGGATTTGATCCGCGACTTGCAGCGGGAGTTCAACTCCTCGGTTGTCTTGATCACCCACGACCTCGGGGTAGTTGCCCAGCTCGCCGACGATGTGCTGGTGATGTATGCAGGACGCGCAATGGAGTACGGCAGCGCCGACCAGCTATTTAACCGGCCCGCCCATCCCTACACCTGGGGACTGTTGGGTTCGATGCCACGCTTCGATCGGGCGCGAAGTGAGCGGCTGCTCGCGATTGCCGGCACACCACCGAGCTTGATCAACGTGCCGCCGGGCTGCCCTTTCCACCCGCGGTGCGTGTATGCCGCTCGAAACGGTGGTCTCAGCGAGGAAGTGCCTCCCGAGCTTGCTGCGGTCGAACCCGGTCACTTCGTGGCCTGCCACCTTTCTCAGACTGATCGCGAGCAGATCTGGGAACACGAGATTGCGCCGAGGCTGTGACCGCGCCAACAGACGAGCCTGCGAAGACGGACGCCGAGCCCGACTCAGATCTGATCATCGTCGAAGGATTGATCAAGCACTTTCCCATCCGCGCCGGACTCCTGCGTCGTCAGGTAGCAGCCGTTCAGGCAGTGGACGGATTGAACTTCACGGTGAGGCGGCGCGAAACGTTCTCGATCGTTGGTGAGTCAGGATGCGGAAAATCTACGACCGCCCGGCTGCTCACGCGCCTCCTCGAACCAACCGACGGGAAGATCACCTTCGAGGGACGCGATATCAGCCACCTCAAGGATGGGGCGATGCGGCCGTTGCGGCGCGACATGCAAATGATCTTCCAAGATCCCTACTCATCGCTTAATCCACGGCACACGGTTGGGAAGATCGTGGGCGCGCCATTCCGCATCCAGGGTGTGGACCCACCGGGTGGGGTCAAGAAGGCTGTCCAGGAGTTGCTCACTGCGGTGGGACTCAATCCCGAGCACTACAACCGCTATCCACACGAGTTTTCTGGGGGCCAGCGGCAGCGCATCGGCATCGCCAGAACGCTTGCGCTACGTCCGCGGCTCATCGTTGCCGACGAGCCAGTGTCTGCGCTCGACGTCTCGATTCAGGCGCAGATCATCAACCTGCTGGAGGACCTCCAGGAGGAGTTCGACCTGACGTACGTGATCATCGCCCATGACCTATCAGTGGTGCGCTATGTCTCGGATCGGGTGGCCGTCATGTATCTCGGCAAGATCGTGGAACTCGCCGACGCTGAGGCGCTGTATCGCGCACCGATGCATCCGTACACGGTGGCATTGATGTCAGCGGTGCCGGTGCCGGATACTCGACGTCGCCAGGAGCGGGAGCGGATCCTGCTCAGCGGCGATGTGCCAAGTCCGATCAAGCCGCCGCCCGCCTGCCGATTCCACACCCGCTGCTGGAAGGCGCAGGAGATATGTCGAACTCAAGAGCCGCCGCTCGTGGAGCTGGTCTCCCGGCATCATGTGGCCTGCCACTTCCCCGAGAACTACCCGCCCGAGAACAACTCGGATGCGCCGGCGCGGGCCTCAGCTCCTGATGGCACTCTGCGGTGATGATTGAGTTATGACCGGCGAGGACAGACTGCCCGATGAGGTCTCCTTCACTCATCTTGATCAGGAGCTCTTTGATAAGGCCGGAGCGACCAAGCGAGACCTGATCGACTACCTGGACGCGGTCCATGATCGCATCCTGCCCGGCGTACGTGACAGGCCGCTGTCGGTCATTCGCATTCGACCTGGCCAACCGCCGTTCATGCAGAAGAACCTTCCCAATTACACGCCGGAGTGGGTTGCCAGAGTGCAGATCTGGGCCGACGCCTCGCGGCGAGAAGTCTCCTACGCGCTGTGCAATGACCGCCGGACGTTGCTGTGGTTCGCCAACCAGCGTGCCGTGGAATACCATGTCACGCTCTTTGGCATCAGTGACCCGACTCACCCCGATTATGTGGTGCTTGATCTTGATCCACCGGAGGGAGCGACGTTCGGCGTGGTCGTACAGGCCGCCCAACTGATCCGACAAGCGCTGGATGAGGCCGGCATGGCAGGTGCGGTCAAAACCAGCGGCGCCAAGGGCCTGCATGTCTTTGTGCCGCTGGCCAGCGGAACCGCACCGGAAGACGCTGCCGCGGCCACCCGAGCCGTGGCCGTACGCGCCGAGCGGATTGATCCGGATCTGGCAACCACGGCCTTCGTCAAGGAGGAGCGGGAGGGCAAGGTCTTTCTTGATTCGACACGTTCCGGCGGCGCAACGGTGGTAGCCGTGTACAGCCCACGGATCCGTCCCGGCGTACCGGTCTCATTTCCAGTTTCCTGGGACGACCTGGATCGGGTGACGCCTGCTGACTTCACGATCCACAATGCGGCCGGATTGCTGGATGGGGCCGATTCTTGGGCGGACACAATGCCAGCCCCGCAGCAACCTGATGCGGATCTGGTGGCCGAAGGTCACACCATTCCTGTCGCTCGGGTACAGGCCATGCATGAGGGCAAGCGGCGGGCCCGCGCCCGCCGCGATTCATGATCATGTGCCTCAGCGGGCATCGGCTCTGAACCCCTCCCTCTAGCCGCGTTCCTCCGCACAAAGCGACACATGACGGCCAAATCGCCAAGTTGGTGTCGCATACGTGGCTTTATGCGGAGAAACGTCAACTGGGGAAGGATGTGCGCATGATTGAGATCGACGTCATCCTCCTAGTGGGTGCCGTCGTTTTGATCGCAGCGATCATCGCCGCCCGGATCGGCGCTCGGGTTGGCCTGCCGTCCCTGCTGCTGTTCCTCGGGCTTGGCCTGGTGATGGGTGATTCCGGCATCGGAATCCCCTTCGATAATGCCAATCTTGCGCAGGCCCTCGGGTTCGCTGCACTGGCGGTGATTATTGCTGAGGGTGGTCTTACCACAAGGTGGAGCGACATCAGGTCCTCCACCATCTTGGCGCTATTGCTCGCTAGCGTCGGCGTAGCCATCAGCGTCGGAATCATGACGCTCTTCGGGCACTATGTGCTGGGTTTGCCGATCTGGATTGCGGTCCTGCTCGGAGCTGTGACGTCCCCGACCGATGCTGCAGCGGTCTTCTCGGTGCTTCGCAACGTTCCCATCCCGCATGCATTGCGAGGGGCGCTGGAAGCCGAGTCCGGTCTCAACGACGCGCCAACGGTGCTACTCGTGATGGTCGCCAGCTCACTCGCCATAGGTGAAACTAGCGAGGTCGGGGTACTTGGACTCTTTGGCCTGATCCTGGTTGAGTTGCTGGGCGGCCTTGTCATTGGTGGCGGTCTGGGCTGGATTGGAGCCCAGATCTTACGTCGTGTCGCGCTGCCCTCCTCGGGGCTCTACCCACTCGCAGTCTTGGTCTGGACCATGTTCGCCTACGGAATCGCCGCGCTCATCCACACCAGCGGATTCGCGGCGGTCTATGTTTGCGCGCTCATTCTTGGCAATGTTCAGCTGCCACACCGCGCTGCGACCCGCTCCTTTGTGGAAGGCATTGGCTGGATTGCCCAAATTGGACTCTTCGTCATGCTCGGCCTGCTCGCTTTTCCGAACCGGGTCTCGCTTCAGGACGCGTTCATCGCCATCACTGCCGGGCTCTTCCTTACTTTCGTTGCCCGGCCCGCCTCGGTCGTAGCTTCAGCAATCTGGTTCAAGATTCCGGTCCGGTACCAGTTGTTTCTCTCCTGGGCCGGATTACGGGGTGCCGTTCCCATCGTCTTGGCCACCATTCCACTGGCCCGGCAGGTGGAAGGCGCGGAATTTCTTTTCGATGTGGTGCTGGTCTTTGTCATCGTCTTCACCAGTCTGCAGGCTCCGACGCTGCCTTTCGTGGCGCGGCTGCTGGGGCTGGTTGACGACAAGACGGCACAAGACGTCGAAGTCGAGGTAGCACCTTTGGACAAGATCTCGGCTGATCTGATGCAGGTACGCATTCCGGCCCAATCGCGGCTCGTCGGTGTGGAAGTAGGCGAGCTTCGGCTCCCCAAGGACACTGTCGTGTCCTTGATCATCCGAGATGATCGGCCGTTCTATCCAGACGGCCGGGAGCGGATCCAGGCCGGTGACGAGTTGCTCATCGTGACACCGGAGGATCAGCGGAACAATACCGAGGAACGTCTGCGGGCTGTGGGCCAGCGAGGTCGACTGGCCCGTTGGCGCGCCCGCGCTGAGGAGTGAGCGGCGCGCTGGCTGGCGTGTCAGATTGTCGTCGCGGCGCTGCGCCGCCATGGCAGCGCGAGCCGTCTGAAGACGGTTCGCGAGTGCTCAAATGCCGGCAACGACACGTGTTACTCATCCTGAGGCGGCAAACGTTGATGACTGGCCGCGAGACAGCAGGAGAGCTCAGCCGCCTAGGGCGGGAGTCGGGCTTGGACTCTGCGAGGGCAGGCAAACCACTTCGGTGTCGATCCGATATGTGGTCTTGGCGCTCTTGTTAAAGCCGCCGTACCTGTTGCCCACCAGTACGTCTACGGTACGGTCTACCCGCTGATCGGAGCGTACGGTCGCCTCCTTGAAGAAGGTCCTGACGAACTTCACTTCGGGATTGTTCTCATCCGCGCCGACAATGACCGTCTTCTGAATCTTCTCGACGGTGTTGGTGGTCTGGGTAACCCGGAAGCCCTTGTTTCGCAGCGACCGGCCGACATCGGCCGCCAGGCCCCTACGGTCTCCGCCGTTGTATACCTTGACCACGACCTGGCTGCTCTTCAGCTGCCCTTGGGGCACACTCTGACTGACGCAGGGCTCCGGTGGCAGCGGCGGGACTGGTCTGATGATGTTCTGGTAGCCCCACCATGCCCCGTACATGAGCACGCCGAACAAGATCAGGAGGGTAACCGGGGTTCGCGCTACACGGAAGATCCGACCGATCAACGTCGAACTCCTTTACCTCCGCAGCCGCCCCGATGCGTGAGTTCCCCGAGCTCCTCCCGTGCCCGACTTACCCCCCGTGCGGGTGAGCCTACCTGGAGTTCGGCGCTACTTCAGGTCAAGCACTCGGGCGTGCATGGTCTGCCGCTGCTGAAGCGCCGCGCGCAGCGCACGATGCAATCCGTCCTCGAGATAAAGCTCTCCGCGCCACGACACGACGTGGGCAAAAAGGTCCCCGTAAAAGGTTGAGTCTTCCTCCAGAAGTGCTTCCAGGTCCAAAGTTCGCTTTGTTGTCACGAGCTGGTCCAAGCGCACCTGGTGCGGGGCGATGGCCGCCCACTGCTTCTGGACGTAACCATGATCTGGATACGGGCGTACGTCTCCGACGCGCTTGAAAATCACTGTGACACTCTAATCAAGTTCGGGAGGGCAACTCCACGGTCCGTCGTTACGATTTGGCACATGAGCGAGCCGGTTGCTGAGCAACTCTCCGAGGACGTGCAACGTATCGTTCAGGGCTACACCTTTGACGAGCCGGCCATTGAGCTGGGCGTCCTGATGGAGAACGACGCAGCGCTGCCGGAGGCTGTCGTTCGGATCCCGTTGAGCATGCTCAACCGGCATGGTTTGGTGGCAGGTGCCACCGGTACCGGGAAGACGAAGACGCTGCAATTGATGGCCGAGCAGATCTCCGCTGCCGGCGTACCGGTCTTTGCTGCGGACATCAAGGGTGACCTGTCAGGCATCGCGTCGCCGGGCCAGCCGAATGACAAGCTGCTTGCGCGTACCCAGAAGATCGGCCAGAACTGGCAGCCGCGCGCCTGCCCGACAGAGTTCTTTGCTCTTGGCGGTCAAGGCAATGGCGTGCCGCTGCGGGCGACGATGAGCTCCTTTGGCCCAGTGCTGTTGTCAAAGGTCCTTGGACTCAACGAAGTCCAGGAATCTTCGTTGGGACTGGTGTTCCATTACGCCGACCAGGCCGGCTTGCCGTTGCTGGATCTCAAGGATCTGCGTGCAGTGCTGACCCATCTCACCAGCGACGAGGGCAAGGCGGAACTGAAAAGCATCGGCGGCCTGAGCGCCTCCACAGTTGGCGTGATCTTGCGTACTTTGATCAACTTTGCCGACCAAGGGGCAGATGCCTTCTTCGGCGAACCGGAGTTCGACACGGCTGATCTGCTGCGTGTGGCGCGGGATGGGCCCGCGAGCGGAGCGAGCAACCCAAAAACCCGTGGTGTGGTCTCGCTGCTGGAGCTGCCTAATCTGGTGGACCGGCCGGCGGTCTTCTCAACGTTCTTGATGTGGTTGCTGGCCGATCTGTTCCATGAGCTGCCTGAGGTCGGGGACATCGACAAACCGAAGTTGGTCTTCTTCTTCGACGAAGCACATCTGCTGTTCGACGACGCCTCAAAGGCCTTCCTTGATGCCATCGCTCAGACTGTGCGGCTGATTCGCTCCAAGGGCGTCGGCATCTTCTTCGTCACTCAGACACCGAAGGACGTGCCTGACGACGTATTGGCACAACTGGGATCGCGGGTCCAGCACCAGCTCCGTGCGCATACCCCCAACGACGCGAAAGCTCTGAAGCAAACGGTCGCGACGTTCCCGAAGTCGCATTACGACTTGGCCGAGACCCTGCAGCAGCTCGGGATTGGCGAGGCGATCGTTACAGTGATGGATCCCGATGGTGCACCGACGCCGGTGGCATGGACTCGGATGCGGGCGCCGGAGTCACTCATGGCGCCGACGCCGGAGGAAGTGCTGCGGCCGGGGATCGCTGCCTCGGCACTGATGGCCGAGTATGGGCAATCGCTCGATCGTGACTCAGCACACGAGATCCTGGCTCGGAAGCTGCAGGCTGGTGCCAAGGAGGCCGAGCGCGAACGACTGCAGAAGGAGGCTGCGGCCCGAGCCGAGGCGGAAGCCAAGCAGCGCGCGAAGGCGGAGGCTCAAGCCGAGCGCGAAGCTCGGGCGGCGGCACGGGCGCAATCGCGAACGCCACAACGCCGGGAGAAGTCGATGGTGGAGCAGATTACCGACTCGAGTGCCTTCAAGCAGTTCGCCCGGACTGCTGGGACGGAGATCGTTCGCAGCATCTTTGGGACGGCACGCCGCCGCCGTCGCTAGCTGGCGAACATCTGGTCAGTACGCCGCTGAATCTCTTCCGGAGTCAAGTCCTCGATCTGCTGGGAGATCATCCAGAGGTGTCCGAAGGGATCCGCTAGCCGCCCGCCCCGCTCGCCGTACTCGGCGTCGTGGATAGGGAATACCACGGTGCCTCCCGCCGCCAGCATCGCCTCGGCAACGACATCAGCGTTGTCGACGTAGAGTGCGAGGATCACCGGTGAGCCGCCCAATGTTGAGGGCGCCGGGTCGAACTCATCGGCATCCTTGACGGCGATCGTCGCGGGGCCGATTTGTAGCTCAGCATGGACGATCTTGCCCTCCGGGCTGGTGTAGCGGGCGGTTTCGGTGGCGCCCAGTGCTGCGATGTAGAAATCGATCGCCCGGGCACCGTCAGACACCACCAGGCGTGGGTACATCTTGTTGACTGCCATGCCGTTGATCATGCCGCGGAAACCGCGATTGGTGATTGTAAAAATCAGACCGGAACGTGGTTCCGCTCAGCGGGGGAACGTGGCGCGTACGCGGCCGGTGTCGTACCTGCGTGGGCGCGAAACTCGTGGATGAGATGCGCTTGGTCATAAAACCCGCAGTCAACCGCAAGCTCTGCCCAGTCAATCGGAGTAATCGGGTCTGCAGAGCGGCGCAGGACGCGCTGAAACCGCCGGACGCGGGCGAAGCGCTTGGGTGTTAGGCCGATCTGCGCGCTGAAGCGCCGGGTAAGGCGTTTCATCGTCCAGCCGAGGCTATCGGCCGCGGCAGCTACGGTACGGCCCTCATGTAGCGCAGCAGCTCCCGCCGCTACTCCCGGATCGCGCGCGAGCGGACGTATCGCATGGGTCAGTAATGCGTCTTGAACTGCCTGCAGCTTTCCAGCCGCGGTCGGAACCTCAAGCAGCCGCTCTCGCAACGTGGCGCCGTCAGATCCCCAAAGGTCCTCCAGACCGATCATCAGATCATGGGCCGCCACTGCGTCTGGGCCGAAGAACGGATAGGAACCTCCGAAGCGGAACGCGACCCAGATGATCTCGCGCTGATGGGCCGTGTCGATGATTGCGGGACTGGTGAAAGGACCTTGCAGAGCGGCACCCCTGATGCTTTGCATTCCCGTATGCCCGGTGCCAGTCGCTGGGTAGGAGTGCAGCTCATCGCGGTGCAGGTTCACCAGCAGTTGCACGGTGCCGCTAGGCATGGCGAGCTCCCGGGCGTGCGGAAGGTGCCCCTCGCTGTACCCAACAGCCGCGACGAAGGGGTCGAGAGCCGGTGCTATCTGCCCGCGAACCTGAGTGGGCATTTTCTGATGCTAGCCGTGTCGCCGGCTGGGCCTGCCACTCCACCCGTGCCCGAGCCGGTAGCAGCGGCGGGGTCGTACGCTACTACGGGCTCAGGACTCGACCAGATGATCATGCGGGTTCAGCAGCGGATGAGCGTGACCGGCGGACCACGCGCCGCTGCTGGCGTAGCCGCTTGACTTCAGCCCGGCGGGCGGCTATCGCGACCATGATCGCGGAGCGTTCCGCAGCTTCTCGGCTTATCTGTTGCTGCGATCGGTATTCCTGCTCAAACATGGCTGTATTCCTTTTCTTTGGGGGTTTGAGCTGCTCAGCGACCTAGCAGATCCAGCGACCGCGGGGTCGCCACAATGACGCTCAACGCGCTGAGTGTGGATGCTTCGACGTCGAGTACTGCGCTAACCAGCAGTACCGAGGAAGGTGACTACTGAGTTAAAGCGGCAGCACCGAGGGCGACGCTCACCCATGCGGCGTCAGCACAGGTTCGCGCGTACGGATTGATGATGATCGAATTCAAGGTGAGCACCTCCTCTCCATGCACGTAACAAATCGCCTTGCGACATATTCCAGTGTTGAAACTGCTGGCGACTTTGATCACAGTAGGCAGTCATCCGTGGGCCCCGCAATCGGTTTATTTCAGAGAGGCATAAGGTGAGGACCAGGCCTTGATCACCAACGTGACCGTCAAGGAGTCTGCCCATGACCCTCTCCAGCCCTGACACCCCGCCCACAGACGTACCTGAGGCCGACTGGGCCGAACAGGCACTCGCAGCCGACCCATTAGCCGAGGCCGAGGCTGAGGGGGAGTTGAGTCCAGGGCCTACGAACATAGCCAGCGTGCTGCGTGAGGCGGATGACGCCGACCTTGCCGAACAGGACACTGTGGTCTATGTCGAGGACGACGACCTTCGCGGCTAGCTGAAGCTTCCGGCTTACAAAGTCGGGCAGATTCGATGCTGCTTCTAACCACTTTCTTAGGTGGGTCTCCTTTTTCTTAGGTGCTCTCCGTGAGAGCTGAATCTGACGCTGTCCGAGCTGCATTAAGTTGCTAAGGGTGAAGGCGCGCTCGGGGATCGCCCAAGCGGCGGCGCTCGTCACCGGATTGACCGCAGTGTCGGCGGGTTTGGGTTTCATACGCGACGTCGTCATCGCTGGTGTCTTCGGAGCGGGCGGCGAACTTGATGCCTACCTGGTAGCTCAAGGTCTGATGAATCTGGTGCTGGCCCTCGTGGCCGGCGCCATGGCCAAGGCGACTGTGCCGGTCCTTGCCGCGCAGAAGGCCACAGACGACGACTCGAGCAAGGCATCCCACACCTTGTCAGTCGTGCTAACCGTGACGTTGCTGGTGCTGGGCCTTGGTTCGCTAGTCATGGCCTTGGCTGCGAGCTCGGTGGTGACCGTGCTGGCGCCCGGCTTCAAAGGCGCGCAAGCAGAATTGGCTGCTTCGTTAACCCGCATTGTGCTGATTGCGACTGTGCTGATCTCGGGCACGAACCTGCTCGCCGCAGCCGCCGAAGCGAATCGCCGGTTCTTCTGGTCCGCAATGCAGGGCGTTCCCTTCAACGTGATCATGATCGTTGCGGCAGTCGGGTTCGGTCCTAGCTACGGCGTCTACGCCCTCGCAGTCGGATTCGTGGTCGGGTCTGGTGCTCGGTTGCTGTGTCAGCTGGTGCCGATTCGTGCGATCGGGCTGCGGCTACGCACATCTTTGGACATCAAGGATCCAGGTTTCCGCTCGATAGCGAGGTTGATTCCGCCGCTACTCCTCGGCAGCGCTCTCGGCAATATCAACACCATGGTCGATCGGGCGGTCGGCTCCATGGTTGGCGAGGGAACCATCTCGGCGTTGAGCTATGCCTGGCGGATCATCTCCCTTGGTGAGACCTTGCTGGTCTTGTCGCTGCTGACCGCGCTCTACCCCGCCTTCGGCGCCGCGGCCGGCAGCGGCGATCTCCAGGAGATGCGGCGGCTGGTCGGTAGAGGCTTGGCGACAACCGCTACGGTGCTGATGCCGGTGTGGGGCTTCCTGATCGTCTGCGCGGTCCCATTGGTCGCACTGATCTTCGAGCACGGCAGCTTCACCCCGAGCGATACCCAGAGGACCGCGACCGCGCTGTTGTGGTATGCGCCGGCTTTGCTGGCTCTCGGATGGCGCGAGATGGTCGTGCGCGCGTCATACGCCTTGGGAGACTCACGGCGGCCCGTGCTGGTGTTCGTGTTTGCGGTGTCCATCAATGTGGTCGGCGATTTCACTCTTGGGCTGACCTTCGGTATCGCCGGGCTGGCGGCTTCGACCTCCCTATCCGTTGTGTTTGCGGCCGCCGCAAACACCTGGCTGTTGGGGCGGCGTCACGGCGCTGTCGATCTGAGATCTCTGCCTGTGATTCTTGGTCGTACGGCTGCCGCGGCCGCCGCGGGTACCGCTGCTGGGGCCGTCGTCTACGGTCTGCTTGGACCAGTTGTTGGTACCGGGTTGCTGAGCGAGTTGTTGTTGGTGTCTTCGGTAGGGCTGACGCTGCTAGCAGTCTTCATCGGGATCTTGTACGCGTTGCGCGCGCCGGAGCGCCGACTGCTCACCGACGCTATAGAGATCGTCGCGCGTCGGCGACGATGAACGACATGTGTTGGGTTTGAGCCGTCCTCAGGCGGGTCGAACCAGGACGAATGGCGTGCTTCTGAGGTGCTGGCCTAATGGGTTGTCGCTGAGCACGGCTGCCAATGTCTCCTTCGATAGAGATCTCGGGGACACTGCGCGGATTGAACCGCCGAAGTCATTGAGGTCGACAATGCTGACGCCGATGTCCAGCGCTCGCTCCAAATCGGCACAAATGCCTTGAGCGACCTCGGGATCCAGAGGCGGGAAGAGCATGTGTTCATACGGCGTGTGTGGCCCTCCGTCGACATCGCGGGCGATCGGTCCAGCCAGCCGATAGAAGGTGCCACGAATACCAAAAGGGCGAGTGAGTGCGCCAGCGATTGCGGCCGGGAGGATGCGCCTCAATCCGACGGTACGGAGGACGTACTCCATCTTCTCCGGAACCGATAGCCCACGCGCATGTTCGCCACGCGGGCGGACATATCCCGCCAGCATCCGAGCCAGCCGGCCAGGCTGCATGTTGCTGATGTCAACGGTATGGCCGGTGAGCAGGATAGTTACCGTCTCGCTCACCCCGATGGTGTCGCCAGGACGAGCCAGCTCGAGGTGCTCCTTTAATGCCAGCACCAAATCATCAGTCTCGTTCAGCCACCGGGTGCGTAGCGGAAGGCGCAGGTAGTCAACACCGGCTACTGTTACCTGACTCCAAAGCTCTGTGCGTTGGTCCGCCTTGGACACGACAGAAAAGCTCACGGCTGAGAGTCCCCCGAAAATCGCGTGTCGCTCTAAACGATCGCGCAGCAGTGATCAGAAACGTGATCACAGTAACTGATTCCTGGCGGGTTCGTTGCGACTTCGAACAAATGGCCGAGCGGTTACTGCCGTAGGCTCCCGGATGCTCTGCTCAGGCGGGTCGAACGATGACGAATGGCGTGCTGGTCAGCCGTTGGCCTAGCGGGTTGTCGCTGAGCACGGCTGCCAGCGTCTTCTCACAGAGTGATCTTGGAGAGACCGCACGGATCGAGCCGCCGAAGTCGTTGAGGTCGACGATGCTGACGCCGATGTCTAGTGCTCGCTCGAGGTCGGCGCAGATTTCCTGCGCGACTTTGGTGTCTAAAGGTGGAAAGAGCACATGCTCGTACGGGGGACGACCTCCGTCGACATCTCGAGCTACCGGTCCAGCTATTCGATAGAAGGTTCCTCGCATGCGCATCGGCCGGGTCACAGCGGATCCGATTGCTGCGGCCATGATGCGCCATAACCCGATAGTGCGGAGCACGTACTCCATCTTTTCCGGGACCGCAAGCCCTTTGGAATCGGTACGCGGACGGACATGCGCCGCGAGAAAGCGAGCCAATCGACTGGGTTGTACGGTGCTGATGTCGACTGTCCGTCGAGTGAGCAGAATGACGACCTTCTCGCTCACGCCAACGGTGTCGCCTGGGCGAGCGGGCTCGAGGCTGTCCTTCAACGCGAGCACCAGATCATCAGTCTCGTTCAGCCACCGTGTGCGCCGCGGGAGGCGCAGATATTTCAGACCGGCGACGCTAACCTCAGTCCACAGCTTGAGGCGTTCGTCAGCGTTTGGCTCGGCAGAAAGGCTCATGTCGACTCCCGGGGAAGTTGATGGAGTGAAGCATGTGACCAATGTGATCAGCTTGATTATGGTGTGGCCAGGCATCGGACAGCCGCCCAAATCTCGGCGTGTCGCGCTGGAACAAATGAGGATGGCAATGATCGAGAACGCTGAAGTAGCTGACTTCGGTGTATCTCGTGGCCATTCTTGGACGTGCGGGGGCGACGATGTGCAGTGAAAGCAGGCTGGTTGCGCCACGGTGGCGCGACCTGGGGTAGAGGTTGGAGTCACGAGTGACAGGCGGTGATCCCGGCTGACATGATCGGATCGTGGCGTCAGAACCGAGGATGGTCTCGCTCGGCTTCGGCAAGTTCGCTCGATCAGACCGGATCTATGCCCTGGAGCCGCTACTAGGAGAAGAACGAGGCGACGGCCATCGAACCAGGGTCTGGGTGGAGGGCATCAAAGATCCGATCATCGCCGCCCGTACCGAGGTGACGATCTTGCGCGATATGGGTCAGGAGGCGGCCGCTATCGATGCGCCTTTCATTGACGAGGCACTCGACCTGGCGTCACGCCTGGCCGCTGCGGCTGAGGCTGGTCGAGTTGATCTCAACGATCTTGGTCGAAGGGCTCGCCGGCTGCTGGCCACCACCACTAGGCGGGAGTAAGACTCGATGCGGCAAGGCCAGACCCGTTAGCCTGTTTGCCCGATCGCCTGTTTAAGTGCCGAGCTCGCCATTGGTACGTCGCAGATCTCGAGATCTGATCCATACTTGGCGACCCTCGGGCCCGCGCACTCGTCCCCACCATTCGCCCCGTTCCCGTACCCAATAATCAAGGGTTCCGGCTGCCGCCCAGGTTGCCGTTTCCACCTCAACGGGTGGGCGAACCTCCCGACGCTCATCGGCTGATCGTTGCCCGTACTGGTTGTAGACAACGTCCATATCCATCGCCATCTGCAAAGCTTCATCCTCACCAAGATCGACAGCGCGCCAGCCCATCACGCCCCCGTCGTAGACGCCCCACCGCCCGCTGCCGATGTGCCGCGCCTCAAACCTCACTCACCTATTAGAACACGAGTGCGATTAATTCGGCAGATCGCAATGCCGCATGATCACCAAACGTTGCACAGGCCGATAGCTCTGCACAGGTTGCTGACGGTCTGGCAGGCGAGCAATTGCGCCCTTCGACAAGCTCAGGGCACATTCGCCGCTACATAGGGCACATTCGCCGCTACATAGGGCACATTCGCCGCTACATAGGGCAGGCACATTCGCCGCTACATGTCCATGCCGCCGTTGACGCCCCAGATCTGACCGGTGATGTAGGAGGACTCGTCGGCGGCAAGGAATCCGACGATCCGGGCGACCTCCTCTGGCCGGCCAAAGCGGCGTAGCGGGATTCCGCTCTTGATCCTGTCCAGCACCTTTTCCGGTACGGCCGCGACCATCTCGGTGTAGGTGTAGCCCGGGGTAACGGTGTTGACGGTAATCCCGATGCTGTCGTCATCGAGCTTGCCCGCCCGCTCGAGTAGGAAGGCGGCCTCGCGAGCGAAGGTCTTGGTCAGCCCAAAAAGGCCGGACTTGGAGGCGGCGTAGTTAGCCTGGCCGATGTTGCCGATCTCGCCGATGATCGAACTGACGTTGATGATCCGGCCGGTGCCTCGCTCGACCATGTGTCCCAGTACGGCCTGTGACAAGAAGAATGCGCCCGACAGGTTGACATCGAGGACTTTGTGCCAGTCGTCGTCGGTCAGCTTGAGGATCGTCTTGTCAATAGTGATGCCGGCGTTGTTGACGAGGATGTCGAGTCGGCCATGTTGCTCGAGGACCTCGTCGACCACCCGGCGGCAGTCGTCAGGGGATGCCACGTTTCCGCGATGGGTGGTGACCGGCGTCGAGTATCGGTCGGTGAACTCGCGCGCGAATTGCTCGGCACGTTCCACGTTTCCGCTGTAGCCGGCTGCAACCGTCGCGCCTTCTGCGGCAAGCTCCTCAGAGATGGCGGCACCTATTCCCCGGGTACCGCCGGTAACCAGTGCCACGTGGCCGGTGAGGTCGGACCCCACCAGGCGCCCGGCGGGCTCCTCGGCAACGTTGACGGTGGCGGATTCGCTCATGTGGTGCCTCCTCGGATAGCTCAAGAAGATTTGGTCGGGGGGTTTATCTGATCCTCGCGCATCGCCTGATCGAGGCACAACCTGGGGGACCCGAAGGTTACGGCAGGAAGTGACCGAGACTCCGCTTTGCCTACTTCGTATCTCCGCACAAGCCACGAACGACGCCTGATGCGCGTGGAACGCCAGACATTCGTGACCATGTGCGGAGAAACACATTGAAGGGGATCTGGCATGGGGCACACTCGTCGGGTGACGAGCATCATTGAGCAAGATCAACAAGTCATTGCGGAGATCAGCAACGACTTTCCGCATACGGCCGTTGTCTACCAGGTCTACCCACGCAGCTTCGCTGACAGCAATGGTGACGGGGTCGGCGACCTGCCGGGCATCACCTCCCGAGTCCCGTACCTGCGATCGCTTGGCGTCAATGCCGTTTGGCTGAGCCCGTTCTATCCCTCGGCGCTGGCGGACGGGGGCTATGACGTTGATGATCACCGTGATGTCGATCCGCGCCTCGGTACGCTGCAGGACTTCGATGCCATGCTCGCCGCGCTACACGCCGCCGGCATCAAGGTGATTGTCGACATCGTGCCCAACCACACCTCCAACCGGCATCCCTGGTTTGTGCAGGCCCTCGCTGCCGGCCCTGGTTCACCAGAACGTGATCGTTATCTCTTCCGCGACGGCCGTGGCGTACGCGGTGAGGAGCCGCCCAATGACTGGGAGTCGATCTTCGGCGGATCGGCTTGGGCACCAACCGGCGACGGTCAGTGGTACTTCCACTGTTTCGCCGCCGAACAGCCTGATCTCAACTGGGAGAACGAGGAAGTCCGGGAGGACTTCCGGCGCACCCTACGCTTCTGGGCCGACCGTGGTGTCGACGGATTTCGGATCGATGTTGCCCACGGCCTGCGCAAGGACATGTCGGAGCCGTATCCACCATGGGGCGAGATCGCCGACATCATGCGGCCCGACGGCTCGCATCCACTCTGGGATCGCGATCACGTTCACGAGATCTACGCCGACTGGCGGCGCATCTTCAAGTCCTATGACCCACCACGGTTCGCCGTCGCGGAGGCCATCGTGCATCCCACACGGCGCGCCCGGTATGCGTCAGCCGACAGCCTCGGGCAAGCATTCAACTTCGCAATGCAGGATGCTGATTGGCGACCCGAGGACTATCGCCAGGTGATCAACGACGGCCTGGCCGACATGATCAACAACCGATCGACAACCAGCTGGCTACTTGGTTGTCACGACACTCCCCGAGTGGCATCGCGATACGGGCTGCCGCTGGACGATGGGCGTACTGCCCAGCAAGTCGCCCGAGACTGGCTGTTGACCGACGGCACCACCCCTCGCCTGGACTGGACGCTGGGCGCGCGCCGAGCCCGTGCCGCAATCATGATCTTGCTCGCATTGCCTGGCTCGACCTACATCTACCAAGGCGATGAGCTCGGGCTTCATGAGGTGGCTGACCTGTCGCAGGAGGCTTTGGAGGATCCAGTGGCCGGTCGCTCGAGCAGCGAGAAGGGCCGCGACGGGTGTCGGGTGCCGCTGCCGTGGACGCAGCAGGAGCCGTCGTACGGCTTCGGCCCTGGTGGAGCGCATCTCCCCCAGCCCGACTGGTTCAGTGGGTACGCGGTGAGCGTCCAGGACGCAGATCCGGATTCGACGCTCAATCTCTACCGGCAGGCGCTCGCGCTCCGCAGTCAGCTCTTGGCTGGCGACGGCCTCAACTGGGTCGAGTCCGAGCTGTCGGTTCTCCATTTTGCGCGGCCTGGCGGGGTACGGTGCATCACCAACTTCGGCACCGAACCGGTTGCATTGCCAGCCGGAGAGGTGCTGCTCAGCAGCGCACCAATTGATCACGGCCGGCTACCCGCTGACAGCACCGTTTGGATGCGGGTGTCGTAACCTGCTCGCATGATCAGTTTGCATGGGGGAGGCCGAAGTGAGTGAAGCAGTGGTGTTGGTCGGCACCAGGAAAGGGCTTTGGGTCGGCCGTTCAGACGAAGAGCGTCAGAACTGGAACTGGTCCGAGCCGCAGTTCCTCATGGAGGCCGTCTACGGAACCTGCATCGACACCCGAGGAGCTGAACCAAGATTCTTGGTCGGTGGTACCAGTGAGCACTGGGGTCCGGGCGTCTACTATTCCGACGATCTCGGAGCTAAGTGGACCGAGGCTCAGGCTGCTCCCGTACGCTTCCCGCAGGAGCTGGGCAGCAGCGTCGAGCGGGTCTGGCAGATCCAACCGGGCGGTCCGAACGATCCCGACGTGATCTACGCCGGCACCGAGCCCTCCGCGCTGTTTCGCTCTACTGATCGTGGTGAATCGTTCACCCTTATCCGGTCGCTGTGGGACCACCCACATCGGGAGACGTGGCAGCCCGGCGGCGGCGGGCAGGCGATCCATACGGTGTTACCTGATTCGACCGATCGTGATCACGTCACAGTGGCGATGTCGACAGGTGGTGTTTACCGGACCTACGACGGAGGCGAGAGCTGGAATCCCGCGAATGCTGGCATCGAAGTGAAGTTCGCGCCGGATCCCTTTCCCGAGTTTGGACAGTGTGTGCACAAGATCTCGGCCCATCCTGATGCGCCGAGCCGGATCTTCGCTCAGAACCACGGAGGGGTCTACCGCTCCGATGACGGCGGCGACCGGTGGACCTCGATCGCTGACGGGCTGCCGAGTGATTTTGGATTCCCGATCGTCGTTCATCCTCAGAAACCGGATACCGTCTTCGTCTTTCCTCTGACTGCGGATATCCACCGTTTCCCACCGGAGGGCAAGGCGCGGGTTTGGCGCTCAGATGACGCGGGCGCGACCTGGACGCCGTCAGAATCCGGTCTACCGGATCGTTTCTTCGCCGCCGTGCTACGCGACGCCATGACCACGGACAACGCCGATGACGTGGGCCTCTACATTGGCGGCCGCGACGGGTCAGTCTTTATAAGCACCGACGATGGCGCAAACTGGCGTCAGATCGCGGCTCATCTGCCGGACGTGCTGTCCGTACGCGCAGCGGTCG
>Ga0081538_10000976_pt1 | contig 30480 bp, 29 predicted proteins | sample TabmetS5T2R1_FD_71022 | JGI IMG/M metagenome (GOLD analysis project Ga0081538, IMG submission 71022) | Tabebuia heterophylla rhizosphere microbial communities from the University of Puerto Rico - S5T2R1 | ecosystem: Host-associated > Plants > Roots > Rhizosphere ...
TTCTATGAGTTGAATGCAATTGCTGCAGTGGTCATCGGCGGCGCGGCGCTCTCCGGGGGCCGCGGCACCGTCCGTGGCACGATCATCGGCGCCTTCGTGATCGGTTTCCTAGCGAACGGCCTAGTCATTGTCGGCGTCTCGCCGTTCTGGCAGAAGGTCATCACTGGCGCAGTGATCATTCTCGCTGTTGCGGTCGACCAGATTCAGCAGATCGTGCAGCGGCGTCGCAGCGCCGCCAGAGCGGTCGCGGCCGCTAGGGCAGCGGCGGCTGCTCGCGCAGGCACGACGGAAGCCGGATCCAGATCTTGATCAAGCGTGCGGATGCCGTACGCACCTCTTCCATCCGCCAGATTTCTACCAGTTGAAAGGGAAAGCGATGTTCAATCGAATCGCAGCACGATCGCTCCTAGCAGGCGCGCTCGTAATCGGTCTGGCCGCCTGCGGGGGCGGCGGTAACGGCGCCGGCGGCGAAGCCGCTCCTTCGGCACCAGCCACAGGCGGTGGCGAAGCCGGCGGGCCCATCGCCGTGATCACGGTCGATCCGTCCAACCCGTACTGGAAGGCCGAGATCGACACCGCCACTGCCGAGTTCCAAAAGCTCGGCTACCAGCCCACCACGTCCGCTCACGAGAACGATCCCGATACCCAAAACCAACTCATTGAGACCGCTATCAATGACAAGGTGAAGGGCGTGCTGCTCGACCCGGCCGGCGCTGATGAGAGCGTGGCGGCCGTGCAGAAACTGGTCGATGCGAACATTCCGGTGGTGCTGATCAACGCCGAGATCAGCCAGACCGGTCTGGCGAAGGCACAGATCGTGTCCAACAACGCTCAGGGTGCCACCGTCGGCGCCGAGGAATGGGCTAAGGCTATGGACTACAAGGGCACCTACGTCGAGCTCCTCGGGAAGCCCAGCGACAACAATGCGCAGGTGCGATCCGACGGCTACGCCGGAGTGATCTCGCAGTACCCGGACCTGAAGGAAGTCGGCGAAGAGATCGCCAACTGGGATCGTCAGGAGGGCCAGCAGAAGATGGAAGCCTTGCTCTCCAAGAATCCCAATGTCCAAGGAGTCATTGCGGGCAACGACGAGATGGCCTTGGGCGCCATCAACGCCTTGAAGGAGGCGGGCAAGCTCGACAAGGTCAAGGTGCTTGGCTTTGACGGCAACCAGGATGCGGTCGACGCGGTCAAGAACGGTGAGATGGTCGCTACAGTCCTGCAGCCGATCGTTGAGGGCACCAAGAAAGCGGTCACGCAGCTTGACAGCGTGATCAAGAGCGGCCAGACCGGCGTCGCCGAGGAGAAGCAGGCCCTCGACTGCACGCTGATCACCAAGGAGAACGCTGATCAGGTGAATAACTTCGTGCTTAGCGGAGGTTAAAAGTTTGGCGTTTCCTGAGCCTGTCGATCGGGTATCGGCAGGCTCAGGAACGTCATATCTGCGGGTCAACACGTTCAGCGAACAAGGGCTAAACCCGTCCGTCCATTCCCCGGAGGATCCAATGACGCATCTCTATAACGACCCCGCCGAATTCCCCAGCGAGGTGATCAAGGGCTTCGCCGCGGCATACCCGCAGTATGTGCAACGCGTTGAAGGTGCGTCCGGCTTCGTCCGGGCGGGCGGGCCGCTGGAGGGCAAGGTCAGTTTGGTCATCGGCGGAGGTTCTGGCCACTATCCCTCGTACAACGGTGTGGTGGGTACCGGCTTCGCAGACGGAGCCGTGCTCGGTGGTGTCTTCGCGTCACCGTCGGCCGAGCAGGTCTATCGAGTGGCTAGGGCGGCCGACGGAGGCGCCGGAGTCGTACTGGGATTCGGCAACTACGCCGGGGACCGGCTGAACTTCGGGGTTGCTGCCGAGCGGCTGAACAGCGAGGGAATCGACACCCGAATCGTGTACGTCACCGACGACGTTGCCTCGGCCAGCCGGGAGGAGCAGGAAAAGCGGCGTGGCATCGCCGGGACCTTCACCGTGTACAAGATGGCTGCCGCGGCGGCAGAAGATGGCGCGAATCTCGATGAGGTCGAGCGGGTGATGCGTGCGGCTAATGCGGCGACGTACTCATTCGGCGTTGCCTTCCACGGCTGCACTTTGCCGGGTGCCGACGAACCGCTGTTTACAGTCGATGCGGGCCACATGGACTTTGGCCTTGGCATCCACGGCGAGCCGGGAATCAGCTCGGCTCCCTGGATGCCCGCCAAAGACCTCGCTGACAAGCTCGTCGAAACTGTCCTTGCCGAGCGGCCTCCGGAAGCGAGCGGCCGGGCTGCGGTACTCCTCAACGGACTGGGCGCCACCAAATGGGAGGAGCTGTTCGTGTTGTACGGCCACGTCAACGACCTCCTCGAAGCGGCCGGAGTGGTGCAGGTAGCGACGGAGATTGGCGAACTGGTGACCAGCCTCGATATGGCCGGTTGCTCGTTGTCGGTCACCTGGCTTGATGAAGAGCTGGAAGGCTACTGGCTCGCTCCGGCAGACACGGCTGCCTTCCGGCGCGGCAATGCCGTGGTTAGCGAGCGCTTTACGACGCGACGTGCCGGCACTGGCCATGTTGCCGAGCAGGTTGAGGCCGAAGCAACCGAGGAGTCGATCGCCGCCGCCGTTGTGGCGCGTAAGGCAGTCGATGCGATTTACGCGACGGTTGAGGACAACAAGGAATACCTCGGGCGCATCGATGCGATCGCTGGCGACGGTGATCACGGAATCGGCATGTCCCGCGGGGCGAAGGCGGCAGCTGAGGCTGCCAAGGAGGCGCAGGGCGGAGTGGAGAGCGTGCTCAGCGCGGCGGGCCATGCCTTCGGGGACAAAGCCGGCGGCACGAGCGGCATCTTGTGGGGATTGCTCCTTGAAGGTGTCGGCAAAGGGCTGGGCAACACTGAAGCAGTGACGGCAGAACGTCTTGCCGCTGCCGTTCAGTCGTCGGCTCGACACTTGCAGGGTTTCAGCAAGGCGCAACTGGGCGACAAGACCATGTTGGATTCCTTGTTCCCGTTCGTCGACACCCTTGTTGGACAAGTAGGCGACGGGGCCTCGATCTCCGACGCCTGGCGCTCGGCCTCGGAGGCCTGCCGGAATGCAGCTGAGGCCACCGCATCGCTTGTTCCGAAGATCGGGCGAGCGCGGCCGCTGGCGGAGCGCAGCGTCGGCACACCAGACCCAGGCGCCATCTCACTGGGCTTGATCGTTACCGCGATCGGCGATGTGCTCGGGGAAGCGGAGACTGCCTCTCCCGAAGCGGCAGCGCCCGAAGCGGCAGGGTCCACGGAGAAGGAAGGACAGAACGCATGAGTGATCGCATTCGGCTGCTGGTGGGCAGCGACAGCGCAGGCTTTGACTACAAAGACCACATCCTGGCCGACATGAAAGCTGATGATCGGGTCGACGTTGTTGATCTTGGTGTGTACCAGGGTGATCTTGATAGCGCCTCGTATCCCTCAGTGGCCATCGCAGCAGGGGAAAAGATCAGAGCCGGCGAAGCCGACCGGGCGATCTTGGTCTGCGGCACCGGCATTGGTGTTGCCATCGCCGCCAACAAGGTGCCCGGCATTCGAGCGACCGTAGCCCACGACTCCTTCAGCGTGGAGCGGTCCGTACTTTCCAACAACTGCCAGGTGCTCACCCTTGGGCAGCGCGTAATCGGTCTCCAGCTAGCGCGGCGGCTGGCTAAGGAGTGGCTGGACTACGTTTTCGACCCCAGCACCCCCTCCGGGCCCAAGGTTGCCGAGATCAGCGAGTACGAGGACTCCATTACGGGATAGTCGGACTGCGTCCGACCAAAGGCGTGGATGTCGCTGCGCTCCTGCGCTTGGTCGGTTCCGTCCAACCAAGCCGACTTCGTCGGACGGTTGTACGGTCTCAGGGTGATCGAGTATCGGACGCCGGTCGAAATCGAGCAGATGAGGCCGGCTGGGCAGTTCGTCGCCGACGTGCTGGATGCGTTGGTGGCGCATGCCGATGTCGGTGTCAATCTCCTGGAGCTCGATGAGCTGGCGCATCAGATGATCCGTGACCATGGGGCTCAGTCGTGCTACATCGACTATCACCCGTCCTTCGGTGCTAGCCCTTTTGGAAAGGTGCTCTGTACCTCGGTCAACGATGCGGTACTGCACGGGCTGCCGCACGACTACGAGCTTCGCGACGGTGATCTGGTGAGCCTGGATTTCGCCGCGTCAGTAGGCGGCTGGGTGGCGGACTCTGCGATCAGCGTGATCGTCGGGTCACCGCGGGAGCAAGATAAACAACTGATTGCCACCGCGGAGGCGGCTCTGACCGCTGGGATTGAGGCGGCACGACCGGGAAACAAGATCGGTGACATCTCTTTTGCCATCGCCCGGGTCGGTTCGCAGGCTGGTTACAAGATCAACACCGAGTTTGGTGGTCACGGTGTGGGTCGTACCATGCACGGCGATCCACACGTACCCAACAATGGCCGCCGAGGTCGTGGACTGGTGCTCAGGCCGGGGCTAGTGATTGCGATCGAGCCTTGGTTCCTGGCCGGTACCGACAAGATCTATACCGACCCCGACGGCTGGACGTTGCGGAGTCGGGACGGCTCTCGAGGTGCCCATGCCGAGCACACGGTCGCCATCACAGATGATGGTCCGATGGTCCTGACGGCCCGTTAGACCGGCTGCGTCAGTTGACACAAAAGTGGTCACAAGTGACGCTACTAAACCGATTTAGCAGCGGTCGCTTGTGACCACTTTCGCAAAAGGCGCCGGGTCAGCGGCGTGATCTGGCAGCCTCCTGGACCTTGCGGAAGCCATCCTTGATCTTCTGCTGATTCTCCGGCTTAGACAGTTCCCGCTGAGCGACCTGGATGAGCTTGGCCGCGATTGCGGTCTTGAGGAGGCCCTTGATGAGGTTCATTTATTCTCCAAACTGAAGGGGACAGTCCAATCGAGGTTAACGACCATCCGCAACCGAAAGTCTGAGTTGGGGGTCAAACCCGGGCAATTCCAGTGAACGGTAGGGGACGGCTCTCAGTCGTCGTAGTATTACCCAGCCTGGCCGATGGCAACCAGAGCCCGCTCTCTGAAGGCCCTCAGTACGTGGTCGCGGCTCGCCGGGACACCGACCTGGAGCACTAGCCGATCTTCATTGCCTGCATGCTCGGCGCGTCGCTCAAGCACGAAGTCGAAGAACGAGCAACACTCTGACTCCCTGGCGACAAGATCAGACACCTCGGCGTACAAGCCTTCAGTATCAGCGAAGGTGAACTCGACTTGATGCGGCCCAATCCAGCGCGGCGGATGGGCCTGGCGACGAAACAGCTCCTCAAATTGCAGTAAGCGCATTGGCTGAGCTGCCGTCGGCAGCGTACAAAAGTCCACAATGGGCAGCTCATTCATTTGGTCTGCCTCCGATCGCTGAGCCACCGTTTCGATTCGAGGCTAACCCTGTACCTAATACGGCATCCGCGACACGTCGAGTGTTGTCTAACGAAATCTAAGGAATCCGCTATACGGGTTGATACGGTCCGAGACGTGGATCCGGTGCGGAACCCGTACGCGCCTGGCGCAGGCCAGCGACCACCAGAGTTGGCCGGCCGTGACGCGGAGTTGGCCGCATTTGACGTTGCCCTGGAACGTGTCGAGCGGGGGAGACCGGAACGCAGCCTGATCCTGACCGGGCTGCGGGGCGTCGGTAAAACGGTGCTCCTCAATGCCTTGCGGTCAAAAGCGTTGGATCGGGGATGGGGTACTGGAAAGGTGGAGGCTCGGCCTGACACGAGCCTCCGCCGACCGCTAACCGGAGCGCTGCATGCCGCAGTTCGAGAATTGTCGGTACGCCACCGTGCGCCCGATCGGGTCAGTGAGGTGCTGGCGACGCTCAAGGCGTTCGGCCTCCGCACCAACCCCCGCGGCGGAAAGTTGATCGAGCGCTGGACGCCGGCGATCGACGGCCCGCCTTCGGCTGGACGGGCCGACTCCGGCGACATGGAGATCGACCTGCTGGAGCTCCTCACCGATATCGCGGGGCTGGCCGCCGATGTCGGGGTCGGCGTAGCGATCTTCATTGATGAGATGCAAGATCTCACCCCTGAGGACGTCTCGGCACTCTGTGCGAGCTGCCATGAGCTGTCTCAGACCGCTGCGCCGCTGATGGTCGTTGGTGCCGGACTGCCGCATCTACCCAGCGTGCTGTCGGCGTCGAAGTCCTACTCAGAGCGGCTCTTCCGTTATGTCCGGATCGACCGGCTGGATGAGGCCGGGGTAGAGCGGGCACTACTGGCTCCAGCCGAGCGCGAGGGGGCGACCTGGGCTGCCGACGCCCTTGCTGCGATGGGTGCAACATCAGGCGGATATCCCTACTTCGTCCAGGCGTACGGCAAAGCCGCTTGGGACCACGCGCCCGGCTCGCCCATTACCGCCGCCGACGTTGCGGTTGCGGCCCCAGAGGCGGAGGCCGAGCTGGCGGTGGGATTCTTCGGCTCCCGCTATGAGCGAGCAACGCCAGCCGAACGGGATTATCTGCGTGCCATGGCCGGGCTGAGCAGCGATCTGGTACCGGACGCACCGGTCTCCACGACCGATGTTGCCGAGGTACTGGGCCGCAAGCCGTCCTCCCTGTCTCCGGCTCGGGATGCGCTGCTGAAGAAGGGCCTGGTCTACTCGGCCGAGCGCGGCAGCCTGGCGTTCACCGTGCCGCACTTCGGCCGCTGGTTACGAACCCACCCACCTGCTTGATCAGTTCTACGCCGTACGCCGACCGGCTATCAGATGAGCCCGGATAGGCAGTTTGAGTGACCCGTCGGGTGCCCGATGCTGCCTGAGCAGACCCTCCATGTCTTCACGGATCTGTTCGAGCTGGTCATCGGTGAGTCGGTCGACGAGCGGGGTGCTCTTGACCTCAGTGGCTATGAGCTCGTCCCAGGAGCCGTACGCCGCCACGCCCATCGGGCTGACGGTCCGTTGGACCCGCAGCCCGGCGCGTTCAAGAGTCCGGCGAAGCGCGGGCAGGTCACCTTGGGAGAAATACGTGTCGATCAGACTCCGTGCATCCTCACTGGCATACCGCAGCACCGTCTCAATGAACTGGCCGTAAACGGGCTGATCATCCAGACTCGCGTACGTCTGGATCACCACAGCACCGCCGACGCGGACCACTCGGGCCATCTCGGCCACGGCGGCGCTGGCATCGGGAAAGAAGAAGAGCGCCGACAGGCAGAGTGCTGCATCGAACCGCTCGTCCTCCAGCGGGAGGTTAGTGGCGTCGCCTTCCCGCCACTCGAGGTCGGGCCGAATCCGGGAAGCAACCGTGAGCATTGCGGGGTTGAGGTCAACGCCGACCACATGTCCGGTCGGCCCGACCCGCTCTGCGGCGGCTCTGGCCAGTACGCCGGTGCCGCAGGCAACGTCAAGCACTCGTTGGCCCACTGAAACTCCTGCAAGGTCAAGCATCGGAGCCGCCCATTGGCCCGTAATGGCGGGCACCAACAGCTCTTCGTACGCCTCCGCTTGTTCGAGGGTGATCTGGAATGTCTCCGACATTGGGCTGCCTCCCTTGTTGGCGCGTTGACAATCGTCGCGCTGGTTCCGCTCCGGCGCATCGGTCAGGTGACCCATTGGATTGCTCGTCCCATGACGATGGGCTCGGCGAGATGATGGACGGGTGGCGTACCGCGACGACTCGCTGCTTGCGGCGCAGGAGTCGCTCCAGCTTGGCCGCTGGCAGGAGGCCAGAGAGCAGCTGGCCCTCGTCCTCGCGCACCAGGACTCACCCGAGGCGCACGAGGGGATGGGTACGGCGCTGTGGTGGCTTGGAAATGTCCGCGAAAGCTTGAGCCACCGGGAACGCGCGTACGCCGGCTACCGGGCCCAGCAGCGGCTCGAGGAGGCGGTCATCATCGCCCTCGATGTTGCGGTGTGCTACCTGTCCAACCTGGACAACCCCTCGGCTGCGCGCGGCTGGATCGCAAGGGCTCATCGGGCCGTGGAGCAAACCAATGACGAGCGGCTAGCCGGTTGGCTGTGGCTCATGGAGGGCTACACATCAGATGACCCGGAGTCCCAGCGCCGACTTGCTCAGCCGGGCCCTTGATCTTGCAAGACAGTGCGGCGACCTCGACCTTGAACTGGCGGCGCTAGCCGATCTTGGCCTGGCCCTCGTGACGCGCGGTGAGGTGGCCGACGGACTGAGACTGCTGGACGAGGCAATGGCTGGCACCCTCGGTGGCGAATGCGAGCGGCTCGACACCGTGGTATGGGCCAGCTGCAGCATGCTCGCCGCGTGCAGCCTGATTGGAGACCAACGCCGCGCCGCACAGTGGTGCGCTGCTGCGGAGAGCTTCTCCGAAACGTACGGCTGCCCCTTCCTGCAGGCGCGCTGCCGCTCCCACGACGGCCGAGTCCTGGTCGCGGCCGGCGATTGGGTGCTTGCCGAGACCGAGCTCGCCAGAGCGCTGGCGATGTCAGCCGAATGCGGACGGGAGCCCAGGATCGAGGCATTGGCTGGGCTCGCCGAGCTGAAGCTGCGCCAGGGTGCGGTGGATGAGGCCGCGCGGCTGCTGACAGAGGTCGGTGACTGGCCTCAAGCTGCACTGGTAACCGCACAGGTCCTGGCAGCACAAGGCCATCCGGACCGTGCGCTTGCAGTACTGAAAACCCAGCTCAGTGGAATGGCTGGGAATGAGGCGGCCTACCCTGCGCTCAATGCCGGACTCGTCGACGCCCACTTGGCCTGTGGGGACATCGATCAAGCCGAGGTCACCGCCGGCCTTCTGCTGAACATTCCACCGCAGCAGCATCCGCAAACCATGGCGCTGGCCGAGCGCGCAAATGGACTCGTCGCGTCGGCCCGCGGCGAATCGGAGCTTGCAGCCCAAAGACTGCGCCGGGCGGTCGCTGAGTTCGAGGGACTTAGCCTCCCGTTCGAGGCTGCTCGCGCGCGATATGAACTGGCCCGGACCGTCATGGGCACAGACCGTTCGATAGCAGGCGTGGAGGCCGGCCGAGCCCTTGAAGAGCTGGAACGGCTCGGCGCTGCACGTGATGCCGACCAAGTGGCCGCATTGCTTCGGGAGTTGGGTGTGGCAACCAAGGCCGGTCCGCGGCAGGCTGGGCAGCTGTCCCAGCGGGAGCGCGACGTACTTGCCCTTCTTCCGCGGGGACTAACCAACCCTGAGATTGCCGAGCGGCTGTTTATCAGCCCCAAGACGGTCGCACATCACGTAAGCAGCATTCTGGCCAAGCTCAACCTGAAGACCCGTACTGAGGCTGCGGCGTTCGCTGCGACCTACGCCCTGATGGACGACGACACCCGCTGAAGGATCAGTCGATGGATCGGCTCGGACGATTTTGGCTAAAGGCTGGCGCGGCGAACCGGTCACGAAGCGCCCGATGGACGGCGTCCGGCAACGGGTCAGCCGCTGCTATCGCCTCCTCGACCATGCGAAGCGCAGCGTCAGTGCCGGCACCGAGCGCGTGCTTGGGCGTAGCGAGAGACAGCAGATCGCGAGCCAGCATCAGCTCGATCGCCAGCAAATCTTCGAGCAAGCCGAGCGCGGCATCGGCCTTCCGTACGGTAAGCGGGGCAGCGGTGTGGTGGTCCTCGATACCAAGATCCAGCGTGGGTACATCCAATGTGGCTGGTGCGGCGAGCTGCTTGAGTTCTGCGAAGACCGCGGCGGCCGGATACCGCTCCTGCAGCCCGTACAACGCCATCGGTTCGCCGACCGTCTGGCCTGTCAGCTGCTGCATACAGCCATCCCATAGGTGAGCCATCCGACGCTCGCTGAGCTGGCCGACCTGTGCGATGGCAATCCGCAACGCATCGCAAGCGATAGCAAGCACCATGGGATGAAAGTTGCCATTGCTGATCATGGCTTGGTCCGGTACCGAGGTCAGCGGGTTGTCGTCGGCCGCATTCAGCTCTGCCGCCACTGCGTTTCGGGTGGCCGTTATATATTCCCGCAGCGCCCCATGGACCTGCGGTACGACGCGGAATGACAGGGCGTCTTGCACCGATTTCGGTCCGTCGGGCTGGAACAAGACGCTTCCCGCCAGCAGCTCCCGGAGATGATCAGCCGCCACGGCCTGTCCTGGAATGCCTTTGGCGCGTGCCACAGCGGGATGGACGATCGACGGGTTGGCTGACGTCGCTTCCATGGATAGCGCTGCAGCGACATCCGCTGCGTCCGCTGCGCGATCGGCCCGCGCCACGACAAGCGCCGCGTGGCCGATCGACACGCCGTTCGCAGAGACCAACGCCAAGCCGTCCTTGCCGCTGAGTACCAGTGGTGCAATCCCGGCACGTGTCAGCGCCTCCCCGCCAAAGAGCAGCTCGCCTTGGTACTCGGCCTGCCCTTGCCCGATCGCGACCTGAGCCATCCCCGCCATCGGTCCAAGATCACCCGCCCCGACCGATCCGATCTCTGGGACGACAGGGTGCACACCGGCATTCAGCATGGCCGCCAATACATCGGCGACCCCCGGGGACGCCCCCGATCCGCCGCGTGCGATCCCGTTGAGTCGAACAGCTAGTGCTGCGCGCACCCGGTCTGTTGGCAGTGATGGCCCGATGCCGCCGCTGTGTGACATGACGAGGAACATCTGCTCGCCCCGGATCTCCTCCTCGGTCAGGCGGGTATCCCTGGCATGGCCGACCTGCGTCGTCAGGCCATAGACCGCCGTCTTGCTGGCCAGTGCGGCATCCACCACCGCCCGGCTAGCCGCAATCACCGCCCGAGCACCATCCGATAACTCGACCTGACCGCCGTTGACGATGGCGAGCAAGTCCTCGAAGGCGAGCGGATCCTCTGTGATCGTGACGGTACTCATGAGACGCCACTCAATCAGAGATACTGAACGTCCGAATACTCGGTGTTTCGCGAAGGGTGAGCCATGCGTGAAGCGGAGCTAATGGCACGTGATCGCTGGTCACGAGAAGAGCTTTCGGCATTCCAGCGGGAACGCGTGCACGCGCTGATCACGCATGCAGCGACCCATTCGTGCTACTACCGCGAGGTGTTGGGAGCCGATGCTGCAGAACGGCCGCTCCACGAGCTGCCCACCTTGCCGAAGAGCACGATGATGGCCGAGTTCGACAAGATCGTCACAGATCCGCGACTGCGCTTGGCCGACTTGCACGCGCACCTCGGCAGCTCCGATCCTTCGCACTCATTCCTCAGCGCATTTCGAGTGGCGACTACCTCGGGCACGACGGGTGAACGGGCCATCGTCGCTTTCACTGACGATGAAGCCGCGACGTGGCGGGCGGTGATTGCCCGGTCCTTGATCCGTATGGGAATCGGGCCTGAGGCGCGATTTGCTGGGCTCGGTAGCCCCAGTCCCGTCCATGTCACGAGACAGGTGCTCATCCCGCCAGGCGTACCGGCGCCGCCAATCTCCGCCGCGACTCCGATTTCGGAGCTGGTTGCGGCGCTGAACGCACAGCAGCCTGAAATCATCGTCGGCGCCGTCAGTGTCTGGAGGGCGCTCGCTGAGGAGCAGCTTGCTGGCCGGCTGCGGATTGCACCTCGGGCAGCCTTGTTCAGCAGTGAGGCGCTGACGGCTGATGTTCGCCGGCGGGTACTCCAAGCCTGGGGGATTGAGCCGGTCAGCGGCTATGCCGCGACGGAGGCACCCATGATCGCCGCGAGCAGCCCGGAGCATCCGGAGATGGAGATCGCGGAGGACGTTGTCGTGATCGAGATCGTCGATTCGGACGGCAGGCCGGTGGCCCCGGGGCGGCCTGGCGAAAAGGTTTTACTCACGAACTTGATCAACTATGCCCAACCGTTGATTCGCTACGAATTAACCGATTCGGTTATCGAGTCGCCGCTGCCCAACCCGGTGGGCCGTCCCTGGCGCTGCTTGCTGTCTGTGGACGGACGCACTATCGACATCTTGTATCTCAGTGGACCTGATGGTGCGACTGTTCCCGTCTACCCGTCGGTTCTGGCATCAGCGGTCGCTCCCTTTGGAGAGGTTGGCGAGTATGCCTTCGTATACGACGCCAGCGGCCTACACGCCCAAATTGTGTTGGCTCCGGGCGCTTCTGCTGACGTGGCAGAACGGCTGCATTCAGCGCTGGTTGCAGCTATCGAGTCGACCGGCGCCGTGCCACCGGAAGTCGACGTCCGACCCGTCCCGGCCCTGGAACGCAATCCAGGGGAAAAGTTTCGGCTGGTCCGAATAGTTTGACCAAGATCAGTTGATGATCAACTTCGAGAGCAGACGTCCCGAGCCGCTACGTCGCCTGGCTTACAAGGCCGCGGAGATCATCCCGATGTCATGGATACCGCCTCGCGCCTTGGTCCGTATCGACCGCGCGTTCTTCCGGATCAGCCGTGGCCGGACCACCTTGTCTGCTTGGATTTCCGGGCTTCCGATCATCATGTTGACTACTACCGGTGCACGTACTGGTCAGCCGCGTACGCTGCCTGTGCTGGCATTCCCCGAAGGTGATCATCTAGTGCTGATCGCCTCAAATTTTGGCAAGCCATCTCACCCGGGGTGGTATTTCAATATCCGTGCCGACACATCCGTGCTGATCAGCTGGAAAGGGTCCTGGGTTGCCATGCGTGCCCGGGAGCTGGTGGGGGAAGAGCGGCAGCGCTACGTAGAGCGCAGCCTCAAGGCCTATCCGTGGTGGGCGCCGTATCACCGCCGTGCGGCACCCCGACAAATCCCGGTGATCATGCTCGAGCCGAGTTATTGACCTTGCTCAACCACTCTCTTGAGGCCGTCGAGCATCATCTGCCAGTTGGCAGCGGAATGTTCCGCCTCCTCGGCGCTGCTGCTGTTGTCCTGAGTTAGCTGTACCGACGTGCCGCCATTGCTTTCCTGAAGCTCATAACGCACCCGGTGATAGTTCTCGGGCCGATCCTCCTGGCCGGTGAGCGGGCTGAAGTGAGTCACCTCCAGTCGTCGTTCCGGCTCGACCGAAATGATCTCGCCCTTGTCCTCGTACTCGCGACCCTCAAACTCACCCTTCCAGGTGATCGGGCTGCCGGGCTGCCAATCGGTCCTCACCTCTGAGCCGAACATGTACTTCTTGATCAGCTCGGGATCGGTGAGCGCTTGCCACACCTTCTCGGGCGGGGCATCGATTTCGCATTGCGCAGTCGCAATATGTCCTGCCATCACGGTCCTCCTATCCACTGCCGCTGCGTCAGCTGAGCGAATCTACGAAGCGGACAATCTCCATCAACGTTGTCGGGTCGCCCTCGAGCTGCGGTAGGTGGGCGACGTTATCGAGCCAAACGAGTCGAGCATTGGGAATCATCTCAGCCGCAGGTGCATTGATTGCCACGATATCTTCGGCGTCGAGCCGGCCAATCATGATCAAGGTCGGTACCACGACCTCGCTAAGGCGCGGCCAGGCTGGTGGGATCTCGACTTGCTTGCCTGGATTTTCCGCTCGCAGCGCATGGGCGTTCATCTCCAGGAACTGCTCGCGAGTCCGACCGCCAACGCGACCTTCTGGTGAGGTCGGGCCGTCGAGCCACAGCCACGCCTCGAGCCGGTTGACCTCGTCGAGGTTGCCGGCTGCTACGGCGGCTTCGATCTTGGCATTGAGCTCAGCCGTAGGTCCCTCGATAAGTTCTGGGTACGGCGCACCTCGGATAGCTGTTCCGATCAGAACAAGTCCGGCCACGCGCTCGGGACGTGCAAGCGTCAGGTCGATAGCGGCCTGGCCGCCCATCGAGGATGCAACAACGACAGCCTGCTCGACGTCGGCTGCCTGCAGAACGGCGAGCGCGTCGGCGACGGGCGACCAGCCGTCCTCGTGCTGATAACTCGTCTCGCCATGACCGCGCATGTCGAACGTCACGCATCGGTGCCGGGTCGCCAGTCGCGCTACGACGGGCTGCCAGCTTCGTCGATCAGTAACTCCGGCGTGGATCAGCAAGACATCGGCACCATCGTCAGCACCGGTGATCTCATAGGCCACCTGGGCACGTCCGGAGTCGACAAACATTGCACTCGTTACCTTCGTCATGCTCACTTCGCGGTATTTTCTGCCACTTCGCGGTACTTCAAACTAACGCGCCATGCAGGAAATCAACGCGAAGTGGTTCCAAAGCTAGGCATGTCCGCCGGCCTTCACTATCCCGATCGTTAGCCGACTCTCACCTTCCAAGATCTCGCCAATACGATCCACCTGAATCTCCAGAGCCCGTCGATGACGCGCACTGAGCCGGCTCAGCGGCTCGACCGTCACCTCAATCCATTTGCTGGAGCGTCGCTGGTGCCAGACCCCAGCAACCACGCCATCGATGATCAACACCGGATAATTGCCGGCCTGCCCGGACGGCGCCCGAGCGCGCTGAGTTGCCTTGCCTGGAAAGAGCGGATCGCGCGGATGACTGCCGACGACGTAGGCGTCGAAATAGGGCAACAGCAAGACACTTCCAGCCACCTGCTCCGCCGCCGGCATGTCCGTATCCGCCTCGACTACCCATGCCGGTGTGCTGTCCAAGATCACCTCAGTCAGCTGCCGCATACGTCGCTCGAACTGCTCGATTCCCCAGGCGGGCGGCGCACCAATCCACTGGGCAAACTGCTGCGGCGTCGCTGGCCCGTACGCGTACAGGTAGGTCATGATCAGCTTGGCAATCGCTTCGTCCTGGGGAGCTGGCTTGAAGTCGGGCAGCCACCGACGTGGATTGGTATATGTCACCCGTCGGCCACGATTCGGACCGAAGCACAGCACACCGCGGTGGCCAGCCATACCAACGACCTGGCGCCAGCGCGGCCATAACTCTTGGAACGCGGGCATCACTCGTTCGCCGGCCCAGGCTCCGACTCGCTCGACGACCGCTCGGTCCAGCTCATCAATGGTCAACTCGGCGTCTTCGAGACCGTCACCGATAGCGGCGACAATCTCTTCAGCCTGCTCGGGCGTCGGGCGTACGTCGTCGGGAAACGGAGAATGTGCGGGGATAGCGGACAACGCAGCCGTCCAGTTGGGAAGATCATCGGCAGCCAATAGGTGCACGGTGCCGCGAGGGCCATAAGTCTTGATCAGCTTGTGCTCGTCCCACAGCGCACGTCGTACCGTCGTCCGGGTCGCTCCCTGGATGCGCAGTGCAATCGACAACTCCGCCGCGGACAGTACCTGCGCATGAGCACCGCAGATCACGGCAGCGATCTGCGCTGGATCAGTTCCCGATGGCGCCGCAGGAAGCAGGCAGTGCCGCTGCAACCGTCGGGCATTGGCAGCCGACCAGGAGACGGCCATTAGATCTGCATGTCGGCGAACCGGGAGTAATGGCCCTGGAATGCGACGGTGATCATCTTCGTTGGTCCGTTACGATGCTTGGCGACGTCAAAGTCTGCCTCACCCGCGCGTTCGGAGTCCCGGTCATACAGATCAGGCCTGTTGAGCAAGATCACCACATCCGCGTCCTGCTCCAAGCTTCCGCTCTCACGAAGATCAGCCAGCATGGGCCGCTTGTCAGTGCGCTGCTCCGGCCCGCGATTGAGTTGGGAGAGTGCCACAACTGGTACGTCGAGTTCTTTGGCCAACAGCTTGAGCTGCCGGGAGAATTCAGAGACCTCGAGTTGGCGAGACTCCACTTTCTTGCCGGAGGTCATCAGCTGCATGTAGTCGATGATCACTAGCTTGAGGTCATGACGCTGCTTGAGTCGCCGGGCTTTCGCTCGGATCTCCATGATCGTCAGATTCGGCGAATCATCGATGAAAAGCGGCGCCTCGGACACCTGGCCCATCTTCGCCGACACCCGATTCCAATCCTGATCACTCATCCGGCCGCCACGAATGTGCGACAGCGGGATACTTGCCTCCGCCGACAATAACCGCATCGTGATCTCGATCTGACTCATTTCCAAGCTGAAGATCACCGAAGTCAGCCCGTTCTTGATCGAGGCTGAGCGGGCAAAGTCCAAAGCCAGTGTTGACTTTCCAACCGCGGGCCGAGCTGCAATGATCACCAACTGCCCGGGGTGCAGACCGTTGGTCAGCTCGTCCAGATCGGCGAACCCGGTCGGCACCCCGGACAGCCCTGCCCCCCGGGACTCGATGGCCTCCATCTCGTCAAGCGTCGGTTGCATCAGCTCCGACAGTGGCTTGAAGTCCTCTGACAGCCGCCGCTCGGTGACCGAATACACCTCCGCCTGTGCTCGGTCGACGATGTCATCGACATCGCCCTCGGCGGCGTACGACATCTGACCGATTCGTACCGACGCCTCGACGAGTCGGCGCAGTACCGCCTTCTCACGCACGATCTGGGCGTAGTAACCCGCGTTGGCCGCCACCGGGACGCTAGCCAGGAGGGTGTGCAGGTACGGCCCACCGCCGATGCGCAGCAGCTCACCGCGCTTACCCAACTCGTCGGAGACCGTGACGGCGTCGGCCGGCTCGCCGCGTCCGTATAGGTCGATGATCGCGTTGTAGACCTGCTCATGCGCCGGCCGGTAGAAGTCAGTGCCCCGCAGCACCTCGACGACGTCGGCTATAGCGTCCTTGCTCATCAGCATGGCGCCGAGTACGCACTGCTCGGCTTCCATATCCTGCGGCGGCGTACGGTCAGAGGGTCGAGGTGCGGTGCCGGTAGAGGGCGGGCCGCTGTAGGGCGGCATCACCTCGGCAACACTCACCCCTACTCCTTACATATATCCGGCTGGACGCTGCCCCCGAGCCCGTCGGACACCCGCCCCAACATCGATCGATTACGTACCAATCGAATACGTGTTCGGAACACTACTGAGATGCACTGACACGAACGCTCGCGCGACGCTGGACAGGTCAACGCCGGCAACCGTACGCCGCCTCTCGTGGTCTGAACAGCGGGTTATCCACAGGGCGTGTGGACAACAAATCCTGCGCTGTGGGGGACACGCTGCGTAGTTGTGCAGACCTTGGGTATCGACCTGGGGACCACCATTGACATATGACCCTTAACAGCGGTCTGACTAGGTAAAACACTTGTCTGCATGGCGTGGATGAAACTTCTTTCCGGCCCATCTCAGAACTCGGATGGCCTCTGCTGGCAGGCCGGTGATTTTCCCGAGGGAAAGTATTACCCACAGGTTCGTCCGCAAGCTGTTGAAAACACCACGGGAGGACTTGATGCACTTTGATCGGACATCATCACATGTCTGGAAAACAAGATCGACTTGACAGCGCAAGATACCCTCGTGGGGTATCAAGACATCAAGGACGGCTATGCCTGATCACAACAGCCATCACGGCTACATTGCCAGCAAGGACGACTATCTTAAGCGAATGCGCCGAATCGAGGGCCAGGCTCGTGGCCTACAGAAGATGATCGAGGAGGAGCAGTACTGCATCGATATCCTGACCCAGGTGTCGGCTATGACCCGTGCGCTGCAGTCTGTTGCTCTTGGCCTCCTTGGTGAACATCTCAACCACTGCGTCGTCCGTGCTGCGGCTGAAGGAGGCGCTGAGGCCGAGATCAAGATCGAGGAAGCCTCAAACGCGATTGCCCGTCTGGTTCGTTCCTGATCAGTCGCGTCCCCTTATGAGTAAAGGAATGTCCATGTCCGTCACTGTCGAGTACGTCGTCTCCGGTATGCACTGTCATCACTGCGCGAGTTCAGTCACCGAAGAGGTAGCTGCGGTCAGTGGAGTAACCGACGTCAAAGTTGATCTCGACAGCGGCCAACTGATCGTGATCAGTGAGAGCGAGATCCCGTTCTCCAGCATCGAGGCTGCCGTGGACGAGGCCGGCTACCGAGTGGCCACTGCCTAGCCTCACCTATCTGACAGTGACACTCAGACCCTGATCATGAATCCTGCCGCCAAACTTGTCGCCTTCTTGACCTTGCTGGCGGCCGTCTTCGGCCTTTCCTACTTCGTAGGCACCCAGTCGCAAGCGCTGCGGGCGCCGGTACAAACGCACAAATCTGACATGGTTGCACCAGCGGACACTGTTGAGGGCTACACACTCCAAGCCGTGCAGCCGACCCAGAAGCCGGGCAAGGAGGTAGCGGTCGAGTTCACAGTCTCCGCGCCCGGCGACCAGGTGCTCTCCGAGATAGATCAGGAGACCGGAGAGCACATGCATCTGATCGCGTTCCGCCGCGACCTCACCGGCTACCAGCACCTGGTAGCCCATCAAGGCGAGGGCACCTCATGGTGGGGAATATTCGATCTGACACCCGGACCCTGGCACGTGATCATCCATTTCCAGTCCAGGACGCTCGGCCGGGAGATCGCGCTGGCAACCGATTTCATGGTGAGCGGCAACTATCGTCCCGAGCCGCCGCCGCCGGCTCTTGATCAGGTGCAGGTCAAGGATCTTACGGTGGCGCGTACTGGCGAGCTGACGACCAGCGCCGACAGCAACAGTGGGGTGCTGGTAAGCGATGATGGTCAGCCGGTCACGGATTTGCAGCCAGCGCACGGCGAGATGGGCCACGGTGTGGCGATCCGGCCCTCCGATCTTGGCTATCTGCACCTGCACTCGACTTCTCAGGGCACCGGGCCGCGGCTCGATTTCCTCGGCAGCGTGCCGGAGACAGGTAGCTATCGACTGTTCGTCGAGTTTTATCGAGCCGAGAAGCTTTATCTTGCCGAGTTCACGGTGCAGGTGACGCGATGACTCAGTTGCGCTTGCCAGTTGAAACTATTGAGCTCGATGTTCAAGGTATGACATGCGCATCCTGCGCGGCCCGGATCGAAAAGAAGCTCAACCGGCTGGAAGGCGTGAATGCCACCGTCAACTACGCGACTGAAAAGGCCACGGTCCATGTCGGCAGTGGCACCACAGCGCAGACCTTGATCGAGTCCATCCGGCAGACCGGTTACGGCGCGACGCTGCCAGCCGATAGCCCGCGTGATCCCGATCTCGAACTGCGGCAGCTGCGTCACCGGCTGATCATTACTGCCGCGCTCAGTCTGCCGGTGATCATGATCGCCATGGTTCCGGCGTGGCAGTTTCCTTGGTGGCAATGGATCTCATTCGCGCTGAGCTGTGTCGTGGTGATCTGGGGTGCCTGGCCGTTCCATCGCGCTACCTTGCTCAACCTGCAGCATGGCAACGCAACGATGGACACGTTGATCTCGATTGGCACGCTGGCTGCGTTCGGCTGGTCGGCGTACGCGCTGCTTTTCGGCGCGGCCGGTGAGATCGGGTTCACCCATCCGTTCGAGTTCCGGCTTGTCAGGCATGCACCGACGGCCAACCTTTACCTCGAGGCAGCGGTCGGCATCACCACGTTCATCCTGCTCGGACGCTACCTGGAGGCACGAGCCAAGCGCCGATCTGGCGCCGCACTGCGGGCGCTGCTGGAGCTGGCACCGTCGGAGGCGACGCTCCTGACCACCAGCGGCGAGACCGTAGTGGACATCTCACAGGTACACGTTGGCGACCGATTCGTGGTGAAGCCTGGCGAGCGGGTGGCAACGGATGGCTTCATCATTTCTGGACACAGTGCGCTGGATTCCTCAACCGTGACGGGGGAGTCTGTGCCGGTCGAGGTGGGGCCGGGCGACGCTGTGGTCGGAGCCACCGTGAACACCCACGGACGACTCGAGGTTGAGGCCACCCGCGTCGGCGCCGATACTCAGCTGGCACAAATCGTGCGGATGGTGGAGGCGGCGCAGAGCGGCAAGGCGGCAGTACAGCGACTCGCCGACCGGGTTTCGGCGGTGTTCGTGCCGATCGTTATCGCGATTGCCGTCGCCACTCTGGGCTTCTGGCTTGGCCAAGGCTCCGGTGTCTCGTTTGCCTTCACCTCCGCGGTGGCGGTGTTGATCATTGCCTGTCCGTGCGCGCTGGGATTGGCGACACCGACGGCCCTATTAGTTGGCACTGGGCGTGGTGCTCAACTGGGCATTGTGATCAGCGGACCTGAGGTAGTGGAGTCGGCCCGGCATATTGACACCGTCGTGCTGGACAAGACCGGCACGATCACTGAAGGCCAGATGGCCGTGGTCGCTGTTATTGCTGGCGCGAGCGCGACCGAGGAGCAAGTGCTGATGGCCGCGGGAGCGGCCGAATCCGGCTCAGAGCATCCAATCGCCAAGGCCATTGCCGACCACGCCCGTTCCCATGGCTCACTGGCCACTATTAGCAAACTCCACGACCGCCCCGGCCTCGGAATCCTCGCCGAGTTGTCAGCGTCAGTCGCTGCCGGACCCACCGCTGACGCTGACAAGTCGGTGGTGGTGGGGAAGGTGGAGTTGCTCGAGGAGGAGGGGCTGAAGGTTTCGGACCAGCTTCGGGAGGTCTGTGTCAAGGAGCAGGAACGGGGGCGTACGCCGGTGTTGGTCGGCTGGGACGGTCAAGCACGTGGAGTGATCGCAGTTGCCGATGTCGTCAAGCCGACCTCCGGCGAGGCGGTACGGCGCTTGTGGATGTTGGGCCTGCACCCGGTGCTGCTAACTGGTGATCATGGGCCAGCGGCCCGAGCGGTCGCGGCTGAAGTAGGCATTGACGACATCATTGCTGACGTCTTGCCACAGCAGAAGGCGGCCGAGATAGTCCGGTTGCAAGAGACCGGGCATCGTGTCGCCATGGTCGGTGATGGAGTCAACGACGCGGCCGCACTAGCTCAGGCTGATCTTGGAATTGCGCTTGGCACAGGTACGGATGCGGCTATGCAGGCCAGCGACCTTACGCTGATCAGCGGAGATCTACGCGTGGCTGCTGACGCCATCCGGCTTTCCCGGGCGACGCTGCGAACCATCCACGGGAACCTGTGGTGGGCATTCGCCTACAACGTCGTAGCCATACCGCTAGCTGCACTCGGTTACCTCAATCCGATGATCGCCGCAGCGGCAATGGCGCTCAGTTCACTATTCGTAGTGACAAATAGCTTGCGGCTACTAAGGTTTCGCTAGCCCTTACGCACGGCGTAGTGCAACATCGCAAAATCCGCCCCGAACTGGGTGACTTCCAACAGCTGCAGAGGTGGGGTCACAATCCTTCGTGGCAGCAAGGGTGCGCCAGAACCAAGGAACACCGAGGCCATGCCGATGATCACCTCATCAAGTAGGCCCTGGTCGTGAAACTGCCCCACCAAATCTCCACCACCCACCAACCAGACGTTCTTGCCTTGAGCTGCTTCCTGCATCTCTTTGTGGATCGGCGCAACGTCGCCCGAAACAAACCTGACGTCCGGGCCCTCTACTCGAGGCAGTTCGCGGCTGCTGAACACCCATGTCGGGATGCTGTACTCCCACTTGCTTGGATCGCTGAGGAACCCGGTGTAGTTCGCAATCCATTCATAGGTTGTGGACCCCATGGCCATCGCCCCGACGTTCGCGATGAACTTCGGATACTGATCTTCCATTCCGGTCTCCTCGCTGAACTGGAAGAGCCAGTCGAGCGAGTTGTCGGAGTCGGCGATGAACCCGTCGATACTGCTGGCGGTGTAGTACTGGATAGACATGTCGGCCAGCTTCGCATCCCTGACTGACAGTCACGCTAGGCGCCCTGAGCTTGCCCCCATGCGCCCTGAGCCTGTCGAAGGGCGCGAACGCAATCACGCGTGATGGGCCGCCTCGTGCTCTTGATGGCCAACCGGCTCCAGCTGGAAGGTGCAGTGCGAAACGTCGAAGTGTCCACCCAGGCACTCGCCCAGTCGGTCCAGCACTTCGCCGGAGCGCCCCTCGCTGATGCAGGCGTTATCGACGATGACATGCGCCGAAAGCACCGGGACTCCGCTGGTGATCGTCCAGGCGTGTAGATCATGGACGTCAACGACTCCGCGGACTCGCATGATGTGTTCCCGAACCTCATCAAGATCAACACCTCGCGGCGTGGCCTCAAGCAACACATCGACGACTTCGCGGAGCAGCGACCAGGCGCGTGGAATGATCAGCATCACGATGGCAAGCGAGGCGATCGCATCGATAGGCGTCCATCCGGTGATCATGATCAGTACAGCGGCGATTACGACGGCGAATGAGCCAACCAGGTCACCGAAGACCTCGAGGTAAGCACCACGCATATTCAGGCTCTTGGATTGAGCTGGACGCAGCACCAGTAAGGCAGCCAGGTTGGCGACTAGGCCGACGACAGCCACAATCAGCATCAGACCGCTCTGTATCTCAACGGGTGTGCGAAGTCGCTCGACTGCCATGATCAGCACCCAGACCGCCACCGCGACCAGCAGTAGCGCGTTTCCCAGAGCTGCCAGCACTTCGGCGCGTTGCAGGCCGAAGGTGCGTTTTACCGTGGCAGCGCGAGTGGCGAGGGAGGCGGCGATGAGCGCCATGATCAGACCGGTGGAGTCGGTCAGCATATGACCGGCATCAGCGACCAGCGCGAGAGAGCCAGCAATAAGCCCACCAATGACCTCGGCAATCAGCACCGCGAACGTAATGGCGAGCACAACAATCAGTCGTTTACGGTGCGCATTGGTCGCGGTCACATCATGGCTATGTCCGCCACCCACTCGTTGCCACCTCCTCCTTCACGCCGACTTGTCAGACTCTCAGCGTGCTATAGCCCGCTCAGAGTCTGACAAGTCGGCGAAGAGCCGCCAGCAGTCGGTCAGTCGTCGCGGATTCGCGTACCGCGATCCTGATCCAGTCTGGCCCGAGGCCGGGAAAGGTCTCGCCTCGGCGTACGGCCAAACCATGTTCTCGGAGCGCTAGGCGTATCCAGCCGGGTTCGTCGTTGCCGCGTACGTTGCTGGTGTTGACCAGAACAAATGATGCCGCCGGCTGGCCTACGACATCGAGGCCCACAGTCTTGAGTTGCTCAACCAGGTACGCCCGGTGGTCAGCGATCTGCTTGGCAGCTTCCGCGGCTTCGTTTCGAGCCTCGGGTGTCGAGCAGGCAACCATGGCAGCTAGGGCTGGGGTGGACACCGACCAGGGGGGTTGCTGGCCTCTTAGCGCAGCTACGAGTTTCGGGTCACCGATCACGTAACCGGCGCGCAGCCCTGCCAGACCCCAGGTCTTCGTCAATGAGCGAAGCACCAGCAAACCGGTCATGTCCTCGCTGATCACCGTCTCGGTTTGGTCCGCCACGCAGTCCATGAACGCTTCGTCGACGACGACAATGCGTTCCTCTCGGCGCATTGAGTTGATCAATGCGGCTGAATGCAACACGCTGGTCGGGTTAGTGGGATTACCGATCATGACTAGATCCGGCTCGGATGGCAGGTGGCGTGGGTCGAGCCGGAATCCGGTTGCTGGAGATAGCACGAGCCGCTCGGCCCGGTATCCGGCTGCCAGAAGAGCCGCCTCCGGTTCAGTGAACTGCGGATGGATGATCACCGGTCGCGCACGGAATGCCCGCGCAATCAGTGTGAAGGATTCGGCGCCTCCGGCGGTGGGGAGCACTTGATCGACGGCGACACCGTGCGCCTCCGCTATGGCCTTGGTAGCAGCATCGGTGTTGGGGTAGGCAGCGAGATGCTGTGTGGTGCCATTGATGATCACGCTGAGCCAAGCCGGAGGACTCGACAGGCGTACGTTGACAGCCAAGTCCAGCAAACCTTCGGCGAGGTCGCGATCTCCATGGTGCTGAAGGTCATAAATAGTGACAGGTCGGCGCCCTTCGACGGGCTCAGGGCGCATGGTGCGGTGCTCAGGGCGCGTGTGCGCGTGATCATGGACAGCTGAAGCGAATCGTTGCGCTAGCTCCGGATAACCAGCCCAATGCAGATGCACGTAGCTCGCCTGCAATGTCTCGCGACCGGTACCGGCAGGATCAGCCGAGAATCCGATCGGCTCGCCGTCCAGCAGCCAGGCAGCGGACGAAGCGTGAGATGGCTCGACGGTCGTACGGTGGAACTCGTGGCCAGTCACTCGAGCTGCGCGCTGTGCCAGAAGCTGATCATGATCAGTGGTGAGGCTGCGATAACCGAGCGTCAGCCGGGGCGTCATTACCGCCTCAGCATCGACTGCTCCCACCATAGGCAGGCCATCGACGCTCCGGCACAGGTACAGCAAGCCGGCACACTCGGCGATCGTTGGCACGCCGCCGGTGATCGCAGCACGTATCTCACCACGCAGTGCGTTATTGGCCGAAAGCTCAGTGGCGTGGACCTCCGGAAATCCACCACCCAGGTAGAGCCCGGCCGTTCCAGCGGGAAGCTCCTCGTCTGAGGTCGGATCGAAGATCACCGGCTGGCATCCGGCAGCGTGCAGCAGTTCTTCGGTCTCGGCGTAGCGGAATGTAAAGGCTCGACCACCCGCGATAGCGACCACGGGGCGGGCCTCGGACGGAGGCCGCACGTGTTTGTCAGCAGCCCACGGCTCGGCTTCGAGAGCTGGGGCAGATCGCGCGATGGCCATGATCGCGCTGAGCGTCACATGGTCGCTGATCCGCCGCGCGAGCTGAGCTACTGCCTCCGCCGCCTCGGCACGTTCTGCCGCCGGAACAAGTCCCAGATGTCGTGATGGAATCTCAAGGCCGGCATCTCTCGGTAGCACGCCCAGTACCTCAACGCCTGTTGCCTGCACCGCGGCAACGATCTCTCGGGCATGCCGGTCAGATCCCACTTTGTTAATGATCACGCCATGCAAATGGACACTCGGATCGAAGCTGTCGAGTCCATGGACGATGGCGGCGGCGGTACGCGACATGTGCGATATGTCGAGCACCATGATCACCGGTGCTTGTACCAGGCTGGCGACGTGGGCAGTGGAAGCAAAACCTTCGCCGCCGATCTGCCCATCGAAAAGGCCCATAACCCCCTCGATGATCGCGACATCGGCGGGTTCTGATGTCTGGGCACCGTGCAACAGCAACGGGGCCATCTGTTCCTCGCCACAGAGGTACGGATCGAGGTTGCGTCCCGGTCGTCCGGTGGCCAGCGTGTGATAGCCGGGATCGATATAGTCCGGCCCCACCTTGAAGCCCGCGACCCTCAGCCCGGTCGCAGCCAGCGCACCCATCAGTCCGGTGGCTACCGTCGTCTTGCCATGACCTGAACCGGGAGCGGTGATCACCAACCGCGGCAGCTCGGTGGCCAATCTTGGTGATTCCGAGTCGATTACCACTCGATCCCTCGCTGGCCCTTCTGTCCGTCGTCGAAGGGATGTTTGATCTTGGTCATCTCGGTGACCAGCTGCGCGGCCCCGATGAGCTTTGGATCAGCGCGGCGGCCGGTGACGATCACGTGCTGGTAACCGTTGCGATGCGCCAAGGTGTCGATCACGTCGTCAATGTCGACCCAGCCCCAGTTGATCGGGTAAGTGAACTCATCCAGCACATATAAGGTGTGCCGCTCCTCGGCAAGCCGGCGCTTGATCTCCTGCCATCCCTCCGCAGCCGCAGCAGCATGATCATCCTCGGTTCCGGTCTTACGGCTCCAGGACCATCCGGCGCCCATCTTGTGCCACTCGATGACACCACCCCGGCCGGTCGCACCATGCAGTTCTGACAGCGACTCAAGAGCAGTCTGTTCACCGATTCGCCAGCGAGCAGATTTCACGAACTGGAATACGCCGACTGACCAGCCCTGATTCCAGCCACGCAACGCAAGTCCAAACGCCGCGGTTGACTTCCCCTTGCCGTCGCCGGTGTGGATGATCAACAAAGGACGCTGCCGCCGCTGGCGGGTGGTCAGGCCATCGTCTGGAACCAGATCCGGGACACCGGCCGGCATTAGGCAGCCCGGCCTTGGCGTACCGCGTGGACGAGTTGATCAGCACCCACATCGTCGACCGTCAGGTACTGAGCGCCTAGGTGGATACTCAAGGTCTGCGCCAAGCCCAGTGACATCCGTCCTGACTCGCAGTCGATCACCAGCGAGGCGACTCCATTGCGACGCAGTCGATCAGCGATCAGTCGAGAACGGACGACTGGATCGGGCCCATGAGTGGCCCGACCGTCGGTGACAAGGACGAGCAGCGGTCGGCGGCGCGGATCGCGAATCCGTTCCAGCCGCAAGGTTTCTGCAGCGCAGATCAGGCCTTCGGCAAGCGGCGTACGCCCTCCGGTTGGCAGTTCGTGCAAGCGCCGTGCTGCGGTCTCAATGGATGATGTCGGCGGCAGTGCCAACGTTGCTTCTGCGCCGCGGAAGGTGATCAAGCCGATCTTGTCTCGGCGCTGATAGGCGTCGAGCAAGAGGGAGAGCGCGGCGGTTTTGACGGCTTCCATGCGGCGCCGGGCAGCCATTGAGCCGGAGGCGTCGACGACTAGCAGCACCAGGTTGGACTCCCGCCCTTCCGCGACTGCCAGGCGAAGGTCCGGGCTGGCCAAACGGAGTTGTTGAGCGGGACGGCGTCCGCGGGCGTACTGGTGTGGCGCCGCCGCCCGGATGGTGGCTGTGAGATGCAGTCGGCCGCGATCATGGTTCGCGGGAATCGCCCCGACTGTGCGCCCGGACGAGGTCACGGCGCGGCTGCGGTGGCCGGCTTCGCCAATGCCTGTTCCCGGCGCGGTGAACAAGCGGGTGCGGTATGTCTGTTTTGCCGAGAAGATCCGTGTTAGCGCATCTGCGTGCGTTGCGCTTGTCGAAGCGCCCTCGACATTGTGCGTTGAGCTTGTCGAAGCGCCCTCGACATTGTGCGCTGAGCTTGTCGAAGCGCCCTCGACAGGGTCAGGCCGCATTTCCTTGTGTCCATTGACATTCGCAGCCGCATCGTGCCCTGAGCTTGTCGACGGGCTCTCGCCATCGTGTCCTGAGCTGGTCGAACGGCCACCACCATCCGGCGGACTTGGATCTGGATCCGGCTCCTCATCAAGAAGTCGATCAAGGAGCTCTTCGTCCAAGCCGGGCGCGTCGAAGGGATTGCGACGCCGCCGATGCGGCAACGCCAGCCGAGCCGCCGCCCGGATATCAGACTTGGTGATCTCGCGGCGGCCTTGCCAAGCAGCATGTGCAGCCGCCGCGCGCGCAGTCACAATGTCGGCTCGCATGCCGTCGACCTCGAACGCCCCGCAGACTCTGGCGATCGTTGCCAGCTGATGATCACCAAGGTATACCGACGGCAGCAGCGATCGGGCGGCGATGATCCTAGACCGCAGTCCGTCCTCGCTCTCCGCGTAGGCGGCAATGAATGAACCGGGATCACGGTCGAACGCCATCCGTCGACGAATCACTTCTGCGCGCAGCTCCGGATCGCGAGGGGCGGCGATCTCCACCGTCAGTCCGAAGCGATCAAGCAGCTGGGGCCGCAACTCACCTTCTTCCGGATTCATTGTTCCGATCAAGATCAACCGAGCGGCGTGGGCAACCGAGACTCCTTCCCGCTCAACCGTTGAGCGGCCCATTGCGGCGGCATCCAGTAGCAGGTCCACCAGATGATCATGAAGCAGGTTGACTTCGTCGACATAGAGGATCCCTCGGTGCGCCGCGGCCAACAGCCCCGGCTCGTAGACCACCTGCCCGACACCGAGTGCTTGCCGTAGATCGAGCGAACCGATCACCCGATCTTCGGTGGCACCCACCGGAAGCTCAACGAGTTTCGCCGGTCGCGATGTTGCTGCCTGATGATCATGAGGACCATCGGGGCAGGCTGGATCTGGGTCGGATGGATCACAGCTAAAGCGGCAGCCTTCAATCACGCCGATGCTTGGCAGCACGTGTACCAGTGCGCGAACCATCGTTGTCTTCGCGGTGCCCTTTTCACCGCGTACCAATACTCCGCCGACCTCTGGCGAAATCGTGGTCAGGATCAAGGCCAGTGCCATGTCTTCGGAACCGACGACAGCGGAGAACGGATACGTCCTCACCTCACACCCTTCCTGCGGGTATCCACGCCCGCGGCATGTCTGGGGTCGGGCCGGCGTACGCGGCGTGCGACGGCGGCCGGCTACGGCAGTCGTCCTGACTTCCCGGCGCTTTTGCTGCTGATGGCCAAACGCCCGGTCACAGTGGCGGGACCGCTCCGGACTTGCACCGGATTCCTCTGCCGTCGCCGCCTCGAATCATGTCATACAACGTGCGGGCATACAGTCTGAGGCGTGATCGAGGTGGTGGGCCTTAGCGCTCGGGGTTGGCACGAGCTGCCAGGGCGATTACGCGCCACGATCCGGTCTGCGGACGTGCTGCTTGGCAGCCGTCGGCATTTTGATCTGATTCCACAGATTCCGGATCAGGAGCGGCTGTCCTGGCCTACGCCGCTGCGAGAGAACCTGCCAAGCCTGCTGAGCCAAGTCGCCGGTCAACGAGTCGTGGCCCTTGCCTCCGGTGATCCGTTGGTGGCCGGGGTTGGTAGCACTCTGGTCGACCTCCTGGGGGCCGACGCGGTTCGCATTCATCCGGCGGTGTCTTCGGTGGCGCTGGCGCGGGCGCGGATGTGCTGGCCGGAGGACACAACGCAGCTGGTCCGGCTGCGTGGCGGCGACCTGGATTCGGTGCGGCGGTATCTGTTCCATGGCTGCCGCTTGATCATCTTGTCTCGTGACGCTGACAGTCCGGGTGAGGTGGCTCGGGTGCTCACCGACGAGGGCTACGGGGACAGTGTGATGACGGTTTTGGGTGATCTTGACACCGAAAGCGAATCGCGGATTGACATGTTTGCCCGGGATTGGACCGGGAAGGCGCCGGTGCTCAATGTGATCTGCCTTGCCTGTGCCGGCGCGGGTCGCGACGCGTCACTGGCGCCAGGTTTGCCGGATACCGCGTTTGATCATGATGGACAACTAACCAAACGTGATCTTCGTGCTTCGGCGTTATCTCGATTGATGCCAAGGCCCGGTGAAGTGCTGTGGGATATCGGTGCGGGCGCCGGCTCGATCGCGATCGAATGGATGCGTGCTGATCGATGTCGTGCGATTGCGATCGAGCACGATGTTGAACGCGTCAAGCGAATTCGCCGTAATGCCGACGCACTTGGCGTTCCGGATCTGGAGGTCGTGCACGCGGAGGCGCCTGCAGCCCTGGCTTCGCTGCCCCGCCCGGACGCTGTCTTCATCGGTGGCGGCGGAACTCCCGAAACGGTCGGGCAATCATGGTCGGCATTACCAACCGGCGGCAGGCTAGTCGTTCATGCAGTGACTCAAGAAACCGAAATGATCATCGTGGATTGCTGGCGGCGCTACGGAGGTGAACTGACTCGACTCTCTGTGGAACACCTCGAGTCGATCGGGCGCTATCACGGCTGGCGACCGGCGCGTCCGGTGGTCCAGTGGAGCGTGATCAAGGATTTCCAGTGACAGTTCATTTCATCGGGGCAGGCCCAGGGGCGGCGGACCTGTTGACATTGCGGGCGGTACGGCTGATCGAGTCTTCGCCCGTTTGCCTGTATGCCGGGACCTACATTGATCATGAGATCTTGGCGCATTGTCCGCCCGGCGCCACCTTGATCGACAGCCAGCATCTCGATCTGGATCAAATCACTGATCATTTGGTTGCGGCTCATGAGCAAGGAGATGATGTAGCGCGGCTCTGTTCGGGAGATCCCTCGATCTATTCGGCACTGGCCGAGCAGACCCGGCGACTTGACGAGGCCGGCGTGGAGTGGGATGTGACGCCGGGCGTACCGGCGTATGCCGCCGCCGCGGCCATCATCGGACGGGAGCTCACGGTCCCTGAGCTGGCCCAAACCGTGATCTTGACCCGTACCCAGGCTGCCTCCACTGCCATGCCCCATACCGAGTCATTGGCCTATTTGGCTCAGACACGGGCCACCATGATCATCCACCTGGCGATTCGGCGGATCCGTCAAATCTGTGCGGATCTGACACCGGCCTACGGCCCCGATTCTCCGGTCGCGGTAGTCGCCAACGCCTCTCAGCCCGACGAGCGCGTGCTCCGCGGAACTCTGGCGACAATCGCTGACCAGGTCGAGAATGTGGGTTTGCGACAGGCGGCAGTGATCATGGTGGGAGAGGCACTGCATGCTGAAGACTTTGTGGAGTCGCACCTATACGGCAAGCGAGAGCGACTTTAGGGCAGCCGGATCGCAGGTGTTGTCCGGATTGGTCTGGTGTTGTCCGTTGCCTTTTGACACGTCCGGATGGGTGGAGGGTGTCGGCGCTGAACCATATATTGAATGCGTGTTCGAAAATGATCTGGTTGAGTTAGATGCGGCCGCCATCCTGGCTGCCGCGGAGGCCAACGAACACACCCTGATCACCGCCGAGATCCGTCGGCTGCAGCTCGCCGCGCATTGGGCCGATTTGCATCCCGGCGACGCGGTCCAGGTGAGCCGGACGAACGCCCGGTCCGGGTCGGCGGGGAGGGCACCCCCACAATTGGGGATTTCGCACCCGCCGAGCTGGGCTGTGTGCTGCGCATCTCCGATGGATCCGCATCCAGGCTGATCGGTGGCGTTGGATTTACGGCACCGGCTGCCGCTGCTGTGGGCCGCCGCGCAGGGTGGGCAGCTGCCGGCCTATCAGGCCCGCCATTGCCAGCGCCACCCGATACCTCACCGCCGAACAAGCAGGGCTGGTGGATGCCCGGATAGCACCAGCATTGGGTGCGGCCGTTCGGTCGGCTGCAAACCCTGCTAGATGCCGCCATCCTGGCAGCTGATCCGGACGCTGCCGAGCGGGCCGCTGAGGCTGCCGCTCAAGAGCGGATTGTCCGGCTGGGCCGCAAGTCGGAGCACGGCTTGAAGCTGATCATCGCCCGCGCGGCTGCTGGGGATGCCATCTGGTTCAAGGCCACCATTGATCGGATCGCCG
>Ga0081538_10000978_pt1 | contig 30449 bp, 21 predicted proteins | sample TabmetS5T2R1_FD_71022 | JGI IMG/M metagenome (GOLD analysis project Ga0081538, IMG submission 71022) | Tabebuia heterophylla rhizosphere microbial communities from the University of Puerto Rico - S5T2R1 | ecosystem: Host-associated > Plants > Roots > Rhizosphere ...
GTCGGGTAGGTGTCCGTCTGGGGCGACGAACGGTGTGGTGACGGGTACCAGATCATGCTGTGTGGCCAACGCCTCAAACTGCTGGGGGTTGGGGTCGAGGACGTCCATGAGATCCTCAACAAATGTGCGTGTCGCCTCTTGCGCCTTTTCCTGACGCAGTTTGGTAATGATTTCCTGCTGCACTTCAGGCAACGGTTTGACATCTGCCTCCACCTTGTCTTCGACACGCAGAATGTGGAAGCCAAATTGCGTCCGCACCAACTCGCTGAGCTGCCCTACGGATAGGGTGAAAGCTGCTTCGTCAAATGCCGGGACCATTTGCCCCCGTGGGAAAAATCCCAGATCGCCACCCTTGGGCGCGGTTGCCTCATCCTCTGAGGACTGCTGGGCTAAGGTGGCGAAGTCGGCACCGCCTCGCAGCTCACTCAGCACCTGTTCAGCGCGTGTCCGTACCTGGGCCTCCTGCTCTGCACTGGCATTCTCCGGCACCTTGAAGAGGATGTGCCGTACCCGTACCTCCTCTTGACGCGTGAACGCCTCGGGGTGCAATTCGTAGTAATCCTCGATCTCTTCCTGGGTGATCTCCCCAGTGAATGGGAAGCGTTTAGGCGACACAGTGAGGTAGCGGAGTTGGCGCTTTTCCGGCGCCTGGTAGGTGCTTTGATGGCTGTCGTAATGGGCCTGTGCCTCCTCGTCGGTCACCGTTACCTGGGACATAAAGAGGCTCGGCACCAGGGTAACGTACCGCACCGCCACCTGTTCGTGCTCACGGCGGTAAGCCTCTTCGGCCTCGACCTCGGTCACCTGCATGCCACGCTGCACGAGGGTGTAGACTTTTTCGAGCAAAAGATCCCGGCGTTGTTCCGCCTCAAATTGTTGCGGCGTAATGGGCGGCACCTGGTAACGGAGCACCGCGTGGTAGCGGGCTGGATCAAAGCGACCTTGTTCTTGAAAGGCGGGAAGGCTGGCAATACGCTCAAAGAGTTCGGCATCGGTTACCTGTAGTCCCTCTTCCTCGGCCATACGCAACAGGATATAGCGTTTGGCAATCTGCTCCAGGGCCATCTCCCGAAAGTTGAATTGTTCCAGGAGGCTGGCGTCAGCCCGGTTCCCCAAGACATTTTGATAGGTGCGGTACAGCGTGTTGTGCACCCGTTGAAATTCCGCCATGCCGATGCGGTGGCCAAGGACAGTGGCCACCTCAGAACCCTGGGGGGTTGGACCGGAGCGCACTCCCCAGGAGTAGAAGATGGTGACGATAAAAGCCAACACGACAGCCCAGAGAACCCCTTTAATCATCCAGCTCTGGGCATTGCGCATCCTTTGCAGCATACGAGCCTCCTGCCAAAACAATGTAGATGCAGCGGCCACTCTTCTAATGGTATCATTTTAAAAGACAAGGAGAAGTTTGCCAATTGCGTTTCCAGTAAGCACACCAGCATTGTAAAAAGTCTGGTTTGTCGCTATAGTCTGGACGCCGTGATGTCTACGTATGGGAAGAAGTTGACAGACGCGAGCACAAGAGGGGGAGACGCAGACGTTGGTTCTAAACGTGCTGTATGGCATGGTTTCCAGTGATTTGGCGATTGATCTGGGGACGGCAAATACCCTGGTCTATACGGCTGGCAAAGGGATTGTGCTGCGGGAACCTTCGGTGGTTGCCGTACATCGTGATTCAAAACAGCTCCTGGCCGTAGGCACGGAGGCCAAACGCATGTTGGGCCGCACCCCAGGAAGTATTGTGGCAATTCGTCCGATGAAGGACGGGGTGATTGCCAATTTCGAAATCACCGAGGCCATGCTGAAGTATTTTATCACCAAGGTGCACAATCGCAAAAAGCTCGTGCGGCCGCGTATTATTATTGGTATCCCTTCTGGGATCACGCAAGTCGAAAAGCGTGCGGTGCGTGACTCAGCCGAGCTGGCGGGGGCACGTGAGGTCTATCTCATTGAAGAACCGATGGCCGCGGCCATTGGTGTGGGACTTCCCATCGAAGAACCCTCTGGCAATATGATCGTCGATATTGGCGGAGGGACCACGGAAGTGGCGGTGATTTCTCTCTCTGGGATCGTCTATAGCCGCTCCGTGCGCATCGGCGGCGACATCATGGATGAAACGGTGGTGAATTACATCAAGCGCAAATACAATCTGCTGATCGGTGAGCGCACCGGAGAAGCGATCAAGATACAGCTCGGGTCGGCGGTACCCCTGGGCGAAAAGCTGACCATGGAAGTCAAGGGACGTGATCTGGTCGCTGGCATTCCCAAAACGCTCCTGATCAACGATGCCGAGATTCGTGAAGCGTTGGCAGAACCGGTGAGCAATATTGTCGAAACGGTGAAAATTGCGCTCGAACGGACGCCACCCGAGCTCGCTGCTGATATCGTTGACAAAGGGATTGTGCTCGCAGGAGGCGGCGCTCTGTTGCGCGGTCTGGACGTGCTCTTGCGCGAGGAGACGGGCTTGCCTGTTGCCATCGCCGAAGATCCGTTGTCGGCGGTGGTACTGGGTACCGGATATCTCCTCGATGCGTTGGACCTGTTGCGCCGAGTGTCGATCTGAACATGTGCGTTGTGCCACCCCGCCCTACGAGACCATGAAAGTCCTGTCTGAGCGCTGGAAACCGATCGCTTTTTTCTTCTGTTTGGCCCTTGTTGCGCTCACGTTGATTACCGTGAAAACGCGCCTGGTGCCGCACATCTCATTTTTCGAATCCTGGATCGTTTCCGCGGTGATGCCCCTGCAAGAAGCGGTGTCTGGAGGGATCTACAGCGTGCAAAACATCTGGGACAGCTACATCAACCTGATTCATGTACGCCGTGAAAATAGCCGCTTACAGCAACAAGTAGAGGCATTGCAAGGACAACTGCATCGCTACCAAGAGGCCTATCTGCAGCAGCAGCGGCTGCAGGAGATCCTCGATTTCCGCGCCTCGACGTTTCCCAAGGCGCTTGCAGCCGAAGTGGTGGGCATTGATCCAAGCCAGTGGGCGGAAGCCATCACCATCAACAAAGGTCAGAAGCACGGGGTGCAAAAGGACGTGGCCATCGTTACCCCCCATGGCCTGGTGGGTCGCACCATTGAAGTGGCACCACGTTATGCCGCGGTACTGCTGATTACGGATCGGCGTAGTGCCGTGGATGCACTGGTGCAACGGACGCGCGCCCGTGGTATTGTCGTCGGCAAATCCCGCCGTCTCACCGAGCTGCGCTACGTCGATTTCCATGAGGATATTCGTGTAGGGGATCAGATCATTTCCTCGGGCTTGGGAGACGTCTACCCCAAAGGGCTGTTGATCGGCACGGTAAGCTCCGTGCGGGCAAAACCATACGGCCTGTTCCACGAGGTCGAAGTGCAACCAGCCGTTGATCTGGCAAAACTCGAAGAAGTGTTGGTGCTGGTACCCTAGCTATGTTTCTTGTCCTCTACAGCATCGCCATGCTCCTCGCCTGTGTCATCCAGACGAGCCCACTCTTCTTTGCCGTGGACGCCGGGTTGCACGTTGATCTGACGTTGCTCGTGGTGGTCTATTTCAGCCTCTTTTGGGGTGGGCAACGCGCCTTGTGTCTCGGATTTGTCACCGGGCTGTTGCAAGATGCGCTGTCGAGCGAGTTGTTGGGTCTCAATGCGCTGAGCAAAAGTCTCACTGCCTTTGTGATCTATATGCTCTGCCGCAACGTCCAGACCGGGAGTCTCATGGCGCAAGGGCTCTTCACCAGCGTGGCGATTCTGGTCGACACGCTGACGCGCCTGACGATGATGGGCGTGTTGCAATCCCATACCTTTACCCTGCCGACGGTGCTGCGCACGCTCCTGCAACAGACCCTGTTGGGGGTACCACTGATGCCGTGTGTCTGCTATGGGTTAGAAGCGCTGGCGCAAGGCCTGCGACTGCGACCAGAGAAAGGACAGGGCAATGCTGCGGGCTAACCGTCCTCAAGAAAACGCCGCCTCCAGCGACATGTACGTGCAGCGCTCGCCTTTGCCGCACGACGACGCCCTACGGCGCCGTCTACGGGGACTGGCGGTGATCATCTTGATTGCCCTCTTTCTGCTGCTGGCGCGCGCCTGGCACCTGCAGGTCATGGACGGTGACTATTACTTGCGGTTGTCGGAACAGAACCGTCTACGCCGCCTGCAGATCAAGAGTCTACGCGGCAAGGTACTCGATCGCCATCGCCGTGTTTTGGCCGATAACCGCGCCGCTTACAGCTTGATGGCCGTTCCCGAAGACTTACCGCCAGCGGACGTCTTGCATACGCTGCTGCAGAAGCTTGACATCGAGGCCGAACTGAAAGCGTTGCCAGCCCTCACCACCGCCGCGGCGTTTACCCCCGTCCTCATTCAGCGCGACCTGTCGCGTGACCGCGTTGCCTATTTTGCCGAACATCGTATGGATTTTCCAGGACTGTTTCTGGAAGTGGAACCTCTACGCTCGTATCCCTATGGCACGCTGGCCGCGCACCTCCTAGGTTACCTCGGTGAAATCAATGAAGCGCAGCTGCAGCACAGCGGCAATGAAGATTATCAACCCGGTGATCTGGTCGGTCAATACGGCCTGGAGCGTATGTACGAAACCATCCTGCGGGGCACGCATGGCGTGCGTCAGGTGGAAGTGGATACCTTTGGCCGGGAGACGCAAGCGATTGCGGAGCGTCCATCGATTCCGGGGGTCAATCTCATCCTGACGCTTGACCTGCACCTGCAGCAGCTCGTGGAGTATCTCCTCGAGGAGCATACCGGTGCCATTGTCGCGTTGGATCCGCGCAATGGCCAGATCCTGGCGCTGGCCAGCAATCCGACCTTTGATCCGAATACCTTTGCCACCCACCTGTCGGAGGCGACATGGACCGCTTTGGCCACCAATCCGCGGCACCCGTTGAGCAATCGTGCCATCCAAGGGCAGTATCCGCCTGGGTCGGTGTTTAAGATCATCACCGCCCTGGCAGCGCTGGAAGAGGGTGTCATCACACCACGGACGACGGTGTGTTGCGGCGGGAACTACGTCTATGGAAGCCGTACCTATCGCGACTGGAAACGTGGCGGGCATGGCTGTGTGGACCTGTATCAAGCCCTGGTGCAGTCCTGTGATGTGTTTTTTTACCATGTTGGGCAAGAGCTCGGTGTGGATCGTATTGCTCGCTATGCCCGCGCCTTCGGTCTGGGCCGCGCCACAGGTTTCGCCCCTGGCGCGGAAAAGGACGGCCTGATCCCCTCCAGTGAGTGGAAACGCCAGGCGCGCGGACAGCCCTGGTATGGCGGTGAAACCCTCTCTGTGGCGATTGGACAAGGCTATACCCTGACCACCCCCTTGCAAGTGGCCACTCTGCTCGCTACCCTCGCCAATGGCGGCACCCTCTACCAACCGTACGTGGTGTTGCAACAGGAAAGCGTCGATGGCACGGTCCTCAAGCAGACCGCACCCCAGGTGGTACGGCAGCTCAACGTGCGCTCTGAGCACATCGCCCGCGTGCAGCAGGGGCTATGGGGTGTGGTGCACGATCCCAAAGGGACGGGGAAAGCGGCACGTCACGAGCACATCGCCATTGCCGGTAAAACCGGCACGGCGCAGGTGGTACGTCTGCCAAAACACGTCGATGCGCGCAAATTTCAAGAACAACTTCCGGAACATCAGCGTGACCATGCCTGGTTTGCGGCTTTTGCGCCCGTCGAGGCGCCACGTATTGTGGTGGTGGTCATGATCGAGAACGCCGGGAAAGGGGGTTCGCGCTTTGCAGAGTTGGCAAAAACCATCATTGACGCGCATCTGCTCGGTTTGCAAATGACGGCCGGTCGGCCGGACACCGCGATGCTAAGGTCTTTAACCGACTGAGGACACTGGCTGTGCGTTTTGATCGTCACGTTGCCGCGCAATTCGATTGGGGGCTCCTGGTTTTGACCCTCCTGCTGATCTCCCTCAGTATCCTCCTCCTCTACAGTACCGCCTTGTACGGCCGTACGAGCAACCTTAACAGCGTCTATCTCAAGCAACTCTCCTGGTGCGGGCTCGGCCTGGCGGTCATGTGCGTTGCCCTGTGGTGCGATTATCAGACGCTTAGCCGCTTTGCATACCCTTTCTACGGGCTGGCGGTGTCCAGCTTGATTCTCGTGCTGTGGTTCGCGCCAGTGATCAACGGGGCGCAACGCTGGCTCATCCTCGGGCCCTGGCGCCTGCAAACGTCGGAGTTGGTCAAGCCCGCCCTGATCCTCGTCCTTGCCCGCCATTTTGCTGGGGATCGCCAGCCACAGAGCGAGCCCCTAACCCTGCGTGACCTTCTCCTACCCCTCGTTCTCGTTGGCCTCCCTTGCTGGCTGATTGCCAAGCAGCCGGATCTGAGTACCTCCATGGTCCTGCTGGCAATCCTAGGCGTCATGGTGGTGGTTGCTGGCCTGCAAAGAAAAACGTTGGTGTTCCTCGGTGTGCTCGGGGTCAGTGCTCTGCCCGCCATGTGGCATGTGCTCCACGAGTATCAACGCGCACGCTTGCTCGCTCTGGTCAATCCGCATGCCGACCTCCTCGGGGCCGGATACCATAGCTGGCAGTCGAAGATTGCCATTGGCTCCGGCGGGCTGTGGGGAAAAGGCTTGTTCGCTGGCACGCAGAGCCGACTCAATTTCTTACCAGAAAAACATACGGATTTTATTTTTGCGGTACTCGGAGAAGAGTTGGGTTTTGCGGGTGTTTGCCTTACCCTGGGCCTGTTTGCCATTCTCTTGATGCACGGGTTGGCCATCGCCTATCGCTCCCGCGACCGTCTTGGCGCGCTCATTGCCAGCGGTATTGTGACCATGCTGGCCGTCCAGATCTTCTTGAACGTCGGCATGACCATTGGTTTGCTACCGATTATTGGTATCCCCTTGCCGCTCATGAGTTATGGTGGCTCGTCGCTCCTCACCACCCTTTTTTGCCTCGGACTCCTCATGAATATCCGCAAGCATCGTTTTACCTATTGATGGTGCGCTGGCGTTACCACATCAGCATGCCATGCCTGCTCCACAGCGCGGAGGAACTTTTGCTGTTCGTCGCACCCACGTTGTACATTTAATTAATGCATGTAATACGTTTCCCATGCTCCTCTCGGCAATTGGCTGTGATCCACCTGCAGCCCGGACAGTGCCTAGGCTTTTTGCGCCAGCCCTGTAGACGCTTGCCTCCCGCTTTGCCCTCTCTGGCTAGGGGGAAAGGACGAGGGAAACGCAAAGGAGCAAAAAACAGCATCGTCCTGAAAAGTGAGCTCAGCAGATTGACCATCTGGCCTACAAAGGATTGTATATATGCAGTTTATCAAGCGTTTCTCGGCAGCAAGGGGAATCGTATGGGCAGCAATGTTCGTCATGATTACGGGCGCGTGGTGGGGTGTCGCCTCTGGTGATACCTCGGATGATAAGACGCAGACCGCGTCCCGCGTGCGGTCCCACGGCGAACAGACCGCAGCTTCAGAAACGCCTTCTATGCAAAGACAACATGCCGGATATCTCGCCCAGCAGGTCTCCTTTTTGGGCACCGTGGTGTCCGCTCTGAACGGTGAGCCACGTCTGTCGATTCCCGGAGATGATGTGGTCATTGACGCCGGCCTCGAGCACGATCTGCAGGTCGGCGACCATCTCACCATTTTTCGCCTTCTGCCCCAAGCCTTCTATACGTCCAAAGGGGTGGACAAGCGGGTACTGATCCTCGGCACCGCTACCGTCGTGCGTGCGCAAGCGGCAACGGCGGTTATCCGGATCGTCCAGGCTTTTAGTGAGATGGCCTCCGGTGATCGGGTGCAGCGCTCTGGCGTGCTCCCTCCCGTCGTGGCGCCGCACGACGCGGCACCCGCACACCCACCTTCTGGCTCGATCGTGGCCTCGAAAGATGACAAGGTTGCGCTTGCCGAAGGTGATATCGTCTACCTCGATCAGGGGGCAGAACACGGTGTCCGCAGAGGGGATCACTTCCTCGTTTTCGACCGCGAGCAGAGGGTGCGGCATCCCGATACACAACGCCTTGTCTCTCTTCCCCAGGAGGCTATGGGCGTGCTCACCGTCATCGATATGCAAGAGCATACGGCGGCGGCGTATGTGGCGAGTAGCAAACGTGAGTTATCCCTAGGTGCCTATGTCGTCTATACCGACGCTATAAACAAACCGACAGCCCACATGGTGGCCGCGGCCTACACGGAGAATGATGCGTCGCAGCGCTGGCGTTCCTGCCTGGAAGAAGCGCGGCAAGCGATACAGGCCGCAGAAGCGGCCGGTGCGTCACCTCAGGAGCTCGCGGTGGCCAGGAATACACTGGAATATGCTGCGGCAACCTGGCAACACGTGCAAGAGCTTCTGGCTCAAGGAAAACGTGAAGAGGCTGCACGTCTGCTGCAGATGGGCCTATCCGATTGCCATACCGCGCTATTGCTGGCACAGCAGAGCAGTTGGCGTGCCCGCAATGCAGGGTTGTCGCCATCCGCAACTTATACCGTACAATCTGGCGATACGCTCTGGGGCATTGCCGCTCACACGGCCATCTACCGCGATCCATGGTTGTGGCCACTCTTGTATACCGGCAACCGCGACCGCCTAAACGACCCCGACCTGATTTTCCCGCAGCAGGTGTTGACCGTGCCTCGTGAGGTTTCTCAAGAAGAGGCTGCTGCCGCCGCGCAGCGCGCCCGCACTCGGGGCCCCTGGCGTGTAGGAGATGGTCCCGATGCCTATGTGCTCGACGGCATACGGCGCTAAAGCAGCCTGGACTGCCCACCCATCCTGGGATAAGCCATCTGCGTCCCTTGACGAAATGCGGGAGGCGGGTATTAATTATGGGTGCCCCCAGCTCTCCTAGCACCGCGTTGGCCCGGGTAGCTAGAGCGAGATTTTTGTGCCATTGTCTCTGCATAGAGGGCTCATACAAGAACAGACGGAGGCGATTATCGTGCCGAGAGCGAGTGGCATATGCACAACGCCGGACTGACGGATACGCTCCCGTGGATTGCCCTGAATCTGGCGTGCGCCACGTGGCCGGCCTTGCACAAAGAACTCACCCGCTACCTGGCCGAGCCAGAGCACCGCGACGGCATCCTGCGGGAAGGCATGCAGGCATTGGAAGCGGGTGTACAGGGACTCGGCGAAAAACTCGCGGCGATGCAGAGGAGTCGTGCATTTGCCGCAGAAGTCGAGCGTCTCCAAACCAGCCAGGTGACCCTGTTGACCCTGGTTGATTCCCTCTACCCACAGTTGCTGCGCTGGATTCCGTCCCCGCCACCGGTCCTCTATGTACGTGGGACGCTGCAGCCGCAAAGCCAGTTGGCAGTGGCAGTGGTTGGCTCGCGTAAGCCGAGCCATTACGGTCAAATGATGGCGCAACGCCTCAGCGCGGCACTGGCACAACACGGGTATACGGTGGTGAGTGGTCTGGCGCGCGGCATCGACAGTCTGGCGCATGAGGGGGCGCTGCGTGCTAGTGGGCAGACACTGGCAGTCCTCGGGAGTGGCATCAATGTGATCTATCCTCCGGAAAATCGGCGCTTATATGAGCGCATCGGCGAACAGGGGGCGGTGTTGTCGGAATTTCCATTTGATACGAAGCCCGATCGGTGGAATTTTCCGCGTCGCAATCGGATCATCAGCGGTCTGGCACTTGGCACTCTGGTGATCGAAGCAACGGCACACAGTGGTTCCTTGCATACGGCCCGGCATGCCCTCGAGCAAGGCCGGGAGGTGTTTGCCGTTCCAGGCCGCATCGACGCTCCCAACAGTCAGGGGACAAACGAGCTGATCAAAAGTGGTGCCAAGCTGGTGGCGGAGATCAATGATATCCTGGAAGAGTTCCCTGCCGCAGTGCGGCACTCTGCCCAGCAGTATCAGACGCCTGCGGTAAGCTCCGCCAGCCCCCAGACGTCCGTGACGTTAAGCGCCCAGGAGGCGCAGATATTGGCCCTCCTCCAGGCAGAGGAAACGCATATTGATACGCTGATTCACGCCAGTCAATTGCCAGCCCAGGTGGTAGCGAGTATATTAGTCATGCTGGAGCTTCGGGGTTTGGTGCAGCAGTTTCCTGGCAAATTCTTTACGTGCAGGAGGCGAGAGACAGCCGAGACCATTGACGAGAGAAAGTGACACAGACATGGCAAAATCGTTGATTATCGTCGAGTCGCCAGCCAAGGCAAAAACCCTGAAAAAGTACCTGGGCGTTGACTTCTCGATTAGGGCGTCAGTCGGACACGTCAAAGACTTGCCGGCAAGGCGTCTTGGCATCGACATCGCGCGGAACTTTACTCCCGAATACGTCACCATCAAGGGAAAGAATAAAGTTCTGCAAGAGTTGCGCACGGAGGCCAAGAAAGCCGAGCGTGTGTACCTGGCGCCAGACCCAGACCGGGAAGGGGAAGCCATCGCCTGGCACATTGCCAATGAGCTCCACGACACCCAGAAGGACCAGATTTACCGTGTGCTGCTCCACGAAATTACCCCGAAAGGGGTTGCTGAAGCGCTGCAGCACCCGGGACGCATCGATGAGGACAAGGTCTCGGCGCAACAGGCACGACGGCTCCTCGACCGTCTGGTTGGCTATAAGATCAGTCCACTTCTCTGGAAAAAAGTGCAACGTGGCCTGAGTGCCGGGCGCGTCCAGTCGGTGGCGCTGCGTATCATCTGTGAACGTGAGGAGGCGATTGCCGCCTTTCAGTCCGAGGAATATTGGACGCTCGATGCCGAGATGACCGCGGCTGCCCCGCCCCCGTTTCGTGCCCGCCTGCACAGCGTGGACGGTGCCAAAGCCAAGGTGACGACTGAAGCTGAAGCCCGGCACATTGTCACTGACTTGCAGGATGCGCAGTATGTGGTCGCCAAGGTAAAAAAGACCGCACGCCGACGCAACCCGGCGCCGCCGTTTATTACCAGTACGTTACAACAGGAAGCGGCGCGTAAGCTGCGCTTTTCCGCCCAACGTACCATGCGCGTGGCGCAACAGCTCTACGAGGGGCTGGCGCTCGGCGACGAGGGTGAAGTTGGTCTGATCACCTATATGCGTACCGATTCCACGCGCTTGGCCGCCGAGGCGGTGCAGGAAGCACAACAGTATATCCGCGAGTCCTATGGGAAGGACTATGTGATTACCAAGCCACGCACCTTCAAAAAGGGCAAGGCGGCCCAGGATGCGCATGAGGCCATCCGACCCACCTCGGTGTGGCGGGCGCCAGACCGTCTCCGTACCTCTCTGAGTGCCGAACAGTTGGCACTGTATACGCTGATTTGGCAGCGCCTGGTGGCGAGTCAAATGCAGGCGGCGGTGTTGGATCACACCGCGGTCGATATCCAGGCAAAGCAGTACCTCTTCCGGGCTACCGGCAGTGTCATGCGCTTTGCGGGTTTTACTATACTATACGAGGAAGCGGCACCCGAGTCACCACCCCAGGACGCTGAGGCTGGCGGCGACAACCCGGTCTTGCCCCCGCTCGACGTTGGCCAGGTCGTGCACGCGCAAGCAGTGGTCCCAAACCAGCATTTCACGCAACCGCCGCCGCGTTTTTCCGAGGCGTCTCTGGTGCATGAGTTGGAGCAGCTCGGCATCGGACGTCCCAGTACCTATGCGACGATCCTGAGTACCTTGCGTGACCGGCGCTACGTGCAAGACGAGAATCGTCGGTTTGTCCCAACAGAACTGGGCAAAACGGTCAATGCCCTCTTGGTCCAAAGTTTTCCAAATATTCTGAACGTGCAATTCACGGCGCAGCTTGAAGACAAGCTGGATAAAATCGAGGAAGGGAAGTACGACTGGGTGGAGACCCTGCAGAATTTTTATGATCCTTTTGCCGTGGACCTCCAACAGGCCGCGAGCACCATGCCCGATGTGAAAAAAGAGGTCGAGCAGACCGATGAAGTCTGTGAAAAATGTCAGCGACCCATGGTGATCCGCTGGGGGCGTTTTGGTCGTTTTCTTGCCTGTTCCGGCTTTCCGGCATGCAAGAATACGCGCGAGTTGGCGTCAGAAAATGGCGCCAGCCCGGTGGCCACCCCGACGGTCAGCGACACCTGTGACGTCTGCGGCCGGCCAATGGTGCTGAAGCGCGGGCGGTATGGCGAGTTTCTCGCCTGCACCGGCTTTCCCGCGTGCAAGACGACCAAGCCAGCCGCAGTGGTGATGGCATGTCCTGAGTCGTCTTGCGACGGGGACATCGTGCCGCGCAAGTCACGACGGGGACGGAGTTTTTATGGTTGTACAAATTATCCGCGCTGCACCTTTTCCGCCTGGCAACGCCCTGTGGCCAAAGCGTGTCCACAGTGTCAGGCCCCCTACTTGTTGGAAAAGCGGGGCAAGAACGCCCAAAGCGTGACCTTGCACTGCGCCACAAAGGATTGTGACTATACCGAAGCGGCTGACGCCGTCTCGGTGGCCTAACCCTTCTAGGGTCATACGGAGGCACGCGATCACGACGCAAGTCAGGCCCATCTACGTTATCGGTGGCGGTCTTGCTGGCACCGAAGCGGCGTATCAAATCGCCCGCCGTGGCATGTCAGTACGGCTCTACGAAATGCGTCCGCAACGCTCCACCCCGGCGCACCATACCGACCTGCTCGGCGAGTTGGTGTGTAGCAACTCTCTGAAAGCTGATACCTTGACCTCGGCGCATGGGCTCTTGAAGGCAGAGATGCGGCGCTTGGGCTCGCTACTGCTGCGTGCTGCAGATGCCTGTCGCGTGCCCGCAGGCGCGGCACTGGCGGTGGACCGTGAGCAGTTTGCCCGGTATCTCACCCAGGCAATCACCTCTCAGCCTCACCTCACCCTGATCCGTGAGGAGATAACCGAGTTGCCAGCCGAGCCGATCACCATCGTGGCCACTGGACCGTTGACGTCCGCGGCCTTAACGGCACAGCTCCAGCAACACACGGGTGCAGATCATCTCTACTTCTACGACGCCTTGTCGCCCATTGTGGCCGCCGACTCGATTGATTACAGCCAGACGTTTTTTGCCTCTCGCTACGCTCTTGGTGACGGCGGTGATTATCTCAATTGCCCTTTAGATCGTGATACTTACGAGGCTTTCTGCGCCGCCCTGGTGGCGGCCGAATGCGTCATGCCACACGCGTTTGAAAAAGAGATTTTCTTTGAAGGGTGTTTACCCATTGAAGAAATGGCCCGCCGGGGTCCGCAAACGCTGGCCTTTGGACCCCTCAAACCGGTTGGCTTACAGCATACAGATAGGCCAGCGGCATACGCTGTGGTGCAATTGCGCCTCGAAGATCGCATGCGCAGTGCCTACAATCTGGTGGGTTTTCAAACGCGTCTGAAGTACGCGGAGCAGCGGCGCATCTTTCGCATGCTTCCCGGTCTGCAACGGGCTGAGTTCCTCCGCTTCGGCTCTGTGCACCGCAATACCTATCTCAATGCGCCACGTCTGTTGCATCCCACCCTGCAGAGTAAACGGCGCCCCACGCTGTTTTTTGCTGGACAGATTACTGGCGTTGAGGGATACGTCGAGTCCGCGGCAACCGGTCTGCTCGCAGGAATGAACGCGGTAGCCCTCTGCCGCGGTTTACCCTTACACGTGCCGCCAGCGACGACGGCGCACGGCGCGCTCGTCCGCTATATCGCCAGCGCGAGCTCCGAGACCTTTCAACCGATGAACATCAACTTTGGCCTGCTGCCAGCCTTAGACACGCCCGTGCGCCCGAAACAGGCGCGTCGCCAGGCGATGATCGAGCGGGCGCTCACGGATCTCGAACAATGGCAACGACACACGCGCTAACCATGCATACCGCCTTGCACAACTTCCGCACCTTTCTGGAGGCGGAGCGACATGCCTCGCCCCATACGGTGCGCAATTATCTCAGCGATCTCAACCAATTTGTGCGCTTTGCCCACACCTATGCCGATTCCCCGCAGCCCCTGACCCCAGACACGATCGATACGGCGCTGCTCCGCGCCTTTTTAAACACCCTGTATAGTCAGGGAGATGGGCACGCGACCCTGGCGCGGAAGCTCGCCAGCCTGCGGAGTTTTCTCGACTTCCTGCAGCAGCAGGGTTGGCTGCGTGACAACGTCGCACGCCGTCTGTTAACGCCCAAAACCCGGCGCCCTTTGCCCAAGGTTCTCCCGATTGATCAGGTGTTTACCCTCCTGGACACCCCAGAACCGTCGGCATCGCCGCTGCAGCGGCGTGATCAGGCGATTTTGGAATTGCTGTATGCCACCGGTATTCGCGTTGGTGAGTTGGTAGCACTGGACGTACAAGACGTTGACCTGGCTGCTGGCACCCTGCGGGTACGGGGTAAGGGGAAACGTGAACGTCAGGTCTTTTTCGGCAACACCGCCAGGCAGGCGCTGCTCGCCTATCTTAACGTGCGCCGACCACTGGCCGAGCAGGAAACAGCGCTGTTTCTGAACCACCGCAGGGCCCGTTTGGGCGCACGCGGTGTGCACCTGCTGGTGAAGAAGCATGGTCGCCGCACGGATATTGCCTCCAGCACCAGCCCGCACACGCTACGTCACGCCTTTGCGACGCACCTGTTGGACAACGGCGCAGACTTGCGGAGTATTCAGGAGCTCCTCGGCCACCGCAGTCTGTCCACAACGCAGAAATATACCTTTGTCAGTCTTGATCGTGTGTTTGCCGTGTATGACAAAGCCCATCCACGCGCGCGACGGTCACAAGGAGAGCCATGATTCGCAGCACCACCATTCTCTGTGTGCGTCAAGGGTCACAGGTTGCCATGGCCGGCGACGGTCAGGTGAGCATGAATGCCACGGTGATGAAACACCATGCGCGCAAAGTGCGCAAAGTGTACCATCAGCGTGTCTTGGCAGGCTTTGCCGGGGCTGCTGCTGATGCCTTTACCCTGTTTACCCGCTTTGAGGCGAAACTGGAGGAGTATCAGGGGGGTCTCATGCGTGCCGCGGTGGAAATGGCCAAAGATTGGCGTAGCGACCGGGTGCTACGACGTCTGGAGGCCATGCTGGCAGTGGCCGATCGGGAAACCTCGTTGCTTCTTTCCGGTACAGGCGATATCATTGAACCTGATGATGGCCTCATTGGCATTGGCTCGGGAGGGCCCTATGCGCTGGCGGCGGCGCGTGCTCTACAGCGGCACACGTCTCTCAGCGCGCGTGAGATTGCTGAAGCTGCCATGCGTATTGCGGCGGAGATCTGTATCTATACCAACGAGTATGTGAACATCGAAGAATTGTAAACCGCTATCGACGTGTACACGAGAAGCGTATGAGTGCATTGACTCCTCGCCAGATTGTCGCCGAACTGGATAAATACATCGTCGGCCAAGACGACGCCAAACGGGCGGTGGCCGTTGCCCTGCGCAACCGCTGGCGGCGGCAGCAGCTTGCCCCAGAGCTGCGCGATGAAGTGGCGCCGAAAAATATTATTATGATTGGCCCCACCGGCGTGGGCAAAACGGAAATCGCGCGTCGTTTGGCATCTCTGGCGCATTCGCCGTTTCTCAAGGTCGAAGCCTCAAAGTTCACCGAGGTAGGCTATGTCGGACGCGACGTTGAATCGATGATCCGTGACCTCATGGAATTGGCCAAAAATATGGTGCAGCAGGAAGAGATGGGGCGCGTGCAAGTCCGTGCTGCAGAGATGGCCGAAGAACGCCTCTTGGATCTTTTGCTCCCCCCTGCTCCGTCGGGCCGCTCTGGCGAGAGCATCGCGGCTCTTGACGAACTGGGACAACAACACTACCAGAACACCCGCGAGAAATTCCGCCAGTATCTGCATGAGGGCAAGCTCGACGACCGCTTTGTCGAGATCGAGGTGCAAGATCGCAGCCTGCCGATGATTGAGGTCATCTCGGGTTCTGGCATGGAAGACATGGATATTAACATTAAGGACATGCTGGGGAACCTCTTTCCGCAGCGGAAAAAACGCCGCAAAGCAAAGGTCCCCGAAGCCCTGTTAATCCTCATGCACGAAGAGTCACAAAAGCTCATTGACATGGATAACGTCATTAAAGAGGCCGTTCAGCGCCTGGAGCAGTCGGGCATCATCTTTCTCGATGAGCTTGACAAGATTGCCGGACGTGAACGCAGCGTTGGCCCTGACGTGTCCCGCGAAGGCGTACAACGCGACCTGTTGCCGATTGTGGAAGGCAGCACGGTGAATACGAAGTACGGCATGGTCAAGACCGACCATATTCTGTTCATTGCTGCTGGCGCCTTTCATGTGGCCAAGCCTTCTGACCTGATCCCCGAGCTGCAGGGGCGCTTTCCCATCCGCGTGGAGCTGCAAGCGCTGCAGAAAGAGGATTTTGTGCGTATCCTGCGCGAGCCGCAAAACGCCCTCCTCAAGCAGTATAAAGCATTGCTCGCCACGGAAGGGATCGAACTGGAGTTTGAAGACGATGCCATTGATGAACTGGCGAGTATTGCGGCACACGTGAACCAGCAGACGGAAAACATCGGTGCGCGTCGATTATATACGGTCCTCGAGCGTTTGTTGGACGATATTTCTTTTGACGCTTCTGAGCTCACCGACACACGGGTGGTGATCGATCGGCAGTATGTGCATGAGCGTCTGGAAGGCATCGTCAAAAGTGAAGACCTCAGTCATTTTATCCTTTAGCTGGGTTACCCGGGGAGCACCGAACGCATGGAGATGGTCGACCGCATTCAGCAGGCGAACGTCCTGATCGAAGCGCTGCCGTATATTCAGCAATTTTTTGACAAAATCATCGTGGTGAAATACGGTGGTCATGCGATGATAGACGAGTCCCTGCGCCGTTCGTTTGCTCGGGACATCGTCTTGTTGAAGTATGTCGGCATGCACCCTGTCGTGGTACACGGTGGTGGCCCGCAGATTGGCGAGACGATGCGCCGCATGGGACTCGAAGCGCGCTTTGTGGACGGGTTGCGGGTCACCGACGCGGCCACCATGGAGATCGTCGACATGGTCCTGGGAGGGAAGCTGAATCAGGACATCGTCGCCACCATCAACCTGCATGGTGGTCAGGCAGTCGGCCTGACCGGCAAGGATGCGAAGCTGATTGAGGCAACAAAAAAGTACCTGTACCGCCAGGTAAGCCCCGAAATGCCGCCAGAGCCGGTAGACATTGGCCAGGTGGGCGAGGTAAAAGTGGTCAACACGGCCATCGTCCACGCCCTGCATGCGCAAGGGTTTATTCCGGTGATTGCGCCAACGGGTATCGGTGAGCAGGGGGAGAGCTACAACATCAATGCGGACACCGCTGCTGGCGATATCGCCGCCGCCCTGCAGGCAGAAAAAGTCCTCTTCCTCACGGATGTCGAAGGCATTCTCGATGGTGACGGCAAGTTACTGTCCATCCTCAATGCTGACGCTATTCAGGCCCTTAAAGACGATGGCGTCATTGACGGTGGCATGTTGCCCAAGGTGGACGCCTGTCTGCATGCCCTGACACACGGCGTTGGCAAAGCCCACATCATCGATGGTCGGGTGCCGCACGCCGTGCTGTTGGAGCTGTTTACCTACCGCGGCGTTGGCACCGAGATTACCCGCTAAGCCCGCGAATGCGCTTGATAACAAAAAGCATTTGCTCTCCTCACCTGGATGTGGTATTTTTTGCCCTTCTCCGCATCAATCAGGATAGGAAGACACCTCGCCACCAATGGGAGCTCTGTCGTGAGCATACAAGCGCATTGCCGAGGCGAAGTGTACCCTCATCTCTCCCTACGGGTGGTATCTTGTGGCAGATGTGTGCGGCCAGGGAGTGAACGTCTGGAACGTGGAGGAATGAGGCATGAAACGTGATTTTCTGTCGCTTGTGGATGTCACCCCGGAGGAAATCGAGCACATCCTGACACTGGCCAGCGAGCTCAAAGAGGAGCGCAAACGGGGTGTAACTCGTCCCCTGCTGGCACAGAAGACCCTGGCACTGCTGTTTCACAAACCGTCCTTGCGGACCCGCACCTCCTTTGAGGTGGGGATGTACCAATTGGGCGGTTTTACCACCTATATGCAAGAGCATGAGATTGGCATGGGCGTGCGTGAGTCTGTACAAGACCTGGGGCGTGTGCTCTCCCGCTACTATGACGGCATTGTCATTCGCACTTTTGCCCATACCATTGTAGTTGAGCTAGCGCAGGCGGCAACCATCCCGGTGATCAACGGTCTCACCGACCTGCTGCATCCTTGCCAAATCCTTTCGGCCTTGCAAGCACTGCGCGAGCACTTTGGCCGTCTTGCCGGCCTGCATATCGCCTATATTGGCGATGGGAATAACATGGCCAATTCCTGGCTCTTTGGCGCCGCGCAGATGGGACTGACGCTGACCATCGCCAGCCCACGCGCCTACTGGCCCGATCCTACCGTGGTGGCACAGGCACAGCATATTGCCGAAAGGACGGGCGCAGTTCTGGAGATTATCGAGGATCCGCAACAGGCGGTGAAAGGTGTGGATGTCGTCTACACGGACGTGTGGACCAGCATGGGGCAAGAAGTAGAAGCAGAAGCGCGCCGTGCTATCTTTCGCCCTTATCAGATCAATGAGGCGTTACTCGCCGAGACCCCGAGTCATGCTGTCGTCATGCACTGTTTGCCAGCGCATCGCGGCGAAGAGATCACTGCCGAAGTTTTCGAAGGACCGCGCTCGCTGGTGTTTGAAGAAGCGGAGAATCGTCTGCATGCGCAAAAGGCGCTGCTGATTTTCTTACTCGCTGCAGAAGAGAGATGATGGTGGAAGCGACACCAAAGAAAATTGTTCTAGCTTACTCTGGAGGGCTCGATACCTCCGTGGTGATGCGTTGGCTCCTGGAAACGTACGGTTGTCCCGTGGTGGCCTTTGTCGCCGATTTGGGACAAGAAGAGGATCTTGACGCGATCGCTCAGAAAGCGCGTGCCACAGGGGCTGCGGAAGTCTACGTGGAAGATGTGCGCGAGGAATTCGTCCAGGATTACGTCTTCCCGGCCTTGCGGGCGCACGCTGTGTATGAAGGGACGTACTTGCTTGGCACGTCGTTGGCGCGGCCACTGATCGCCAAAAAGCAGATCGAGATTGCTCGGCGTGTACAGGCGGACACTGTGGCGCACGGTGCCACGGGTAAAGGCAACGATCAGGTGCGCTTTGAGCTCACCTTTCAGGCCCTGGCGCCTGACCTCAAGATCATTGCCCCCTGGCGCCTCTGGGAGTTGCGCTCGCGCGAAGCCTTGATGCAATACGCCAGACAATACGGCATCCCCGTACCGACCACGCCGGACAAGCCGTACAGCCTGGACCGTAACTTGCTACACACGAGCTATGAAGGTGGCATTTTGGAAGACCCATGGCGAGAGCCTCCCGACGACATGTTCCTGATGAGCGTGTCGCCCGAAGAGGCCCCGAATCGCACCACGTATCTGACCCTTGACTTTGAAGCGGGCGTGCCGGTGCGCATTGACGAACGGGCGTACGGACCGGCGGCGCTGCTCGACAGGCTGAACCGTCTTGCCGGCGCCAACGGCATCGGTCGGGTGGATATGGTCGAGAACCGCTTTGTGGGCATGAAATCACGCGGCGTCTATGAAACGCCAGGGGGCACCGTGCTGCACATTGCCCACCGTGCCCTCGAATCGATCACCCTCGATCGCGAAGTGATGCACCTGCGCGATAGTCTGAGCCCTAAATATGCACAGCTCGTCTACAACGGCTTTTGGTTTGCCCCGGAGCGCACCATGTTGCAGACGGCCATTGACGAGGCACAACGCGAGGTGACAGGTACCGTACAGCTCAAGCTGTACAAAGGCAACTGCATCGTCGTGGGGCGCAAGGCACCCCACTCCTTGTACCGCCCGGACTATGCCACCTTTGAAGCCGATGCGGTATACAACCACGCCGATGCCGACGGCTTTATTCGGCTTAACGGTTTGCGGCTGAAACTGCACGCTTTGCGCCCTGCCGAGGCCAATAGACCAGAAGCGCACTGGCAATAAAGACGGTGGAATAGGTCCCGGCGATCATGCCAACCAGCAGGGCAAAGGCAAAATCGTGGATGACCTCGCCACCGAAGAGAAAGAGCACGATCACGACGATAAGCGTCGTTCCGGTGGTGAGCACGGTACGACTGAGGGTTTGATTAATACTCGCATTGACCACGGTGACAAATTGCTCACGCCGCTGGCCATGCATATTTTCGCGAATACGGTCGAAGATGATGATGGTGTCATTGAGCGAATAGCCGATGATGGTCAACAGCGCGGCGATGATCTGTAGGCTAAACGCCTTATCGAGAAGGGAGAAACACCCCACGGTAATCAGCACATCGTGAAAGACGGCGACGATTGCCGCCAGTGCATAACGCAGTTGCAGCAGTATGCAAAACCCCATGGTGACCACGAGAGCGACGACAATGAGCACCGTGGGCGACACGCCGGGGCTCCATTGCGTAATCGTATAGGTAACGGCAAACAGCACCACCGCCAAACCCAACGCGGCCAACCACTTTGCCTCAAAGCGTCCAGAGATGTAGATGACGATACCTAAAATGGCATAGAACATGGCAAACAGCGCCTGCTGCCGCAAGTCCGAGCTCACCTGAGGCCCCACCACTTCGACGCGGCGTATCTCGATCTTCTGCTCAGGCAAACGTTCCTGCAGCGCTGCCAATACCCGCTCCCCAAGATTCCCCGTCTCATCGGGAGCCTGGGGGAGATGGATCAGCACTTCGCGCTCATCACCAAAATGCTGCACCAGGCTCTGCCCTAAGCCCACGGCGTTCAGAGCGTCGCGAATCGTGCTCAGGACCGCCGGCTGGTCGAAGCGCAGCTGCAGCAGGGTGCCACCGCTAAAGTCGATGCCAAGATTGAGCCCCCCATGCGCCACGATAGAGCCCACGCCAGCGAGAAGTGCCAACACTGACAGCGCGATGAAGAGCTTCGCTCTCCCAAGAAAGTCAATATGCAACCCGTGAGGAACGATTTCCAGCATTGTTGTCCTGCTGAGCAGAGAGGATTGATCCTGCAGCCCGGTTAGATACTCAGTTTTGTGACACGCCGCAGGCTGAAGGCGGTTTCAAAAATCGCGCGACTCACAAAAATCGCCGTAAACATACTCGCGGCAATGCCAATGGAGAGGGTCACGGCAAATCCTTTCACGGGTCCCGAACCAAACTGAAACAGCACCACAGCGGCAATGAGGGTGGTGACATTGGAGTCCAGAATCGCCACCACCGCCCGCTGAAAGCCGGCATCGACCGCGGCCCGCACCGATTTACCAAGTCGCAACTCTTCACGTATGCGCTCAAAGATGAGCACATTGGCGTCAACTGCCATACCCACGGTGAGAATGATCCCGGCAATACCCGGCAAGGTAAGCGAGGCACCAAGATGGGGGAGGGCAAGGATGCCCATAATGATCAGCAAGTTCAGCGCCAAAGCAATATCAGCAATCAGTCCAGACAGACGATAATACACCAACATAAACAGGACGACGAGGGCTCCACCCAAGAGGACGGAACGCACACCCTGGGCAATCGAGTCACTGCCCAGCGATGGACCCACAGAGCGATTTTCGATGATACGCACCGGAGCTGGAAGCGCCCCTTCGCGTAAGACGATCGCCAAATCACGCGCTTCTTCAGGCGTGAACGTCCCAGTGATCTGTGCCACCCCACCGGTAATCGGTTCCTGAATCACCGGTGCCGAAAAGATGGCATCGTCTAATACGATGGCCAATGCCCGTCCAACATTTTCCTGCGTCAGGCGAGCAAAGATGCGTTCGCCACGGCTGTTGAATTGTATGCGCACATAGTACTGCCCAAAATTCAACTGATCTGGCAAGGCACGGGCATCCGCCAGCATATCGCCGGTCAACAACGCCCGCCGCTCGACAAAATATCCCCTGCCTTGCAGCAACTGCCCCGTATTGGGATCCTTGTCCTTTTCGAACAACAGCTCCGTTCCGGGAGGGGGTTGATCATTTGGGGACGCCGCTTGTGAGCGCACGAGCTTGAACTCGAGCTGTGCCGTCCTGCCAATCAGCTCGATGGCCCGCTTGGGATCAGCGAGTCCAGGCAACTGCACCACGATGCGGTTGGTGCCCTGGCGGCTAATAATGGGTTCACTGACGCCAAAGGCATCGACACGGTTGCGGATTTTTTCTAAGGCTTGCTCAACGGCACTGGTGCGGATTTGACGCTGCTCTTCCTCCGGCAAGGTTGCCACCAAGACCTCTGGAGATTGCGCCCGCACCTCGCCGGGCAGATAATTCTGCACCACCTCTGCAACGACACCGCGATCAGGTGGCGCGCTAAATACCATGCGGATGCCCTGCCCTGCCTGTGGCTCTACTGCAGTTACCTGCAGCCCTTTGGCACGCAGGTCTTTGCGCAGCTGTTCCGCCGTACGCTCCAGACTCCCCTCGATGGCCTTGTCGGCCTGCACCTCCAACACCAGATGCAGGCCCCCTTGCAGATCGAGTCCCAAATGGATCTTGTCTTTGGGCGGCACGGCAAGGACTATACTGGCAATGATGACCGCACCCACAACCCCGAGCTTAAGCAGTAGATTCCGTCTCACGCTGCTACCCATCTGCCTTTGCCAAGCGCGCCAGGCAGCCCCCATTGCCGTTTAATTCTTCACCACCTGATCCACATAATCACGGCGCACCCGCACCTTAATCCCATTGCCTATTTCGATGCGCAGCGTGCCGCGGTCTGGCTCCACCTTGTCAATCATCCCCATGAGGCCACCGCGGGTGATGATGCGATCACCCTCCTTGAGGTTGTTCAACATTTCCTGCATTTCTTTCCGCTGTTTCTGCTGCGGTCGGATCAGCAGAAAATAAAAGATCACCATAATAATGAGTAACGGAAAAAGCTGAAAGATAAAGCCCCCTGCACCGCCGCCGGGCTGTGCTCCCTGCGCATAGGCGATATCGATGAACACAACTCGCTCCTTCCAGAATAACGTGCAGCGATAAGCAAACTATAACACCGTCAAGGGCAAAAGGCACGGGCAAAAACATCCGGCGCCACTGCCAGACACCACGCACAGCTCGCCTCGTACTGTCCACACGTTTTCTCTCTTCCAGGGAAGTGGGAACACCATCCGTCGTCGCCGATCGGTTATAATATTAAAAATCGCAACCACCTTGTAGAAAACAGAGACCAACCTATGCAAACATTCATTGAAAACCTTCCCAAAGCCGAGCTCCATCTCCATATCGAAGGGACGCTTGAGCCTGAGCTGATGTTGGCGCTCGCCGAACGGAATCGGATCACGCTACCGTTTCGCTCGGTCGACGAGGTGCAACGGGCCTATCAGTTTACCCATCTCCAATCCTTTTTGGATATCTACTATGCCGGCACGCGTGTCCTGCTGCACGAACAAGATTTTTACGATCTCACCTGGGCTTACCTACAGCGAGCGCAGGCGCAGAACGTGCGACACGCAGAGATCTTCTTCGACCCGCAGACGCATACCGCACGCGGGGTCCCCTTTGCGACGGTGATCAACGGCATCCACCAGGCACTGCAAGATGCCCGCGAGCAGTTTGGCCTCTCAACGCGGTTGATCATGTGTTTCCTGCGTCACCTCAGTGCTGCAGCGGCCCTGGAAACGCTGCAGCAGGCGTTGCCGTTTCAAGACTGGCTCATCGGTGTGGGCCTCGATTCTTCTGAGCTTGGGCATCCGCCAGAGAAGTTTACCGAGGTCTTTGCCAAAGCGCGTGCCGCCGGGTTCCTGGCCGTGGCGCACGCCGGTGAAGAAGGGCCGCCAGCCTATATATGGCAGGCGTTGCAACAGCTCAAGGTTGTCCGTATTGATCACGGCGTGCGCTGTGAGGCAGATGGCCGTCTGCTCGCTACGTTGCGTGCTGAGCAAGTGCCCTTGACCGTCTGTCCGTTGTCGAATGTCAAGCTCCGCGTCTTCGAGACGCTTGCCGACCACAATCTGAAGCGCTTACTCGATCACGGTCTGTGCATCACGGTAAACTCGGATGACCCGGCCTACTTCGGTGGCTATATCACCGAGAACTTCCTGGCGGTGCAGCGGGCGTTGCAGTTGACGCAGCAGGATATCTACCGCCTGGCGCGCCACGCGTTTCAAGCCGCTTTCCTGCCAGCAGCCGAGAAACAACGCTTCCTGAACGAGCTCGAGCAGTATGTGGCCGACGCTGCTCCAGAAGATCCGGAGTAACAGTCGTTGGCTATGGTTGTCAAGCGGGGCTGTTTCTGGTAAGCATATGACAGCCGAGTGCCACGTTGAGCATCGACGGCGCGGCACGGCATGCTCTTGACATGACCCTTTACGGATAGGACGATTGACGTATGCAGTGGGATTTTACTTCCAAGGTGTTTGAGACGGAGGTCATTCGCCTGGCGGATACGGAAGAGCGTATTGTGCGAGGCGGCAGAGACCGCTTTGCGCACTTGCCGCAGGCGTTTGCAGGGATCAAACAGATTGGCGTCATCGGCTGGGGCTCGCAGGGACCGGCACAGGCGCAGAATTTGCGTGAGTCGCTGGCTGATACTGGCATTCGTGTCAAGGTCGGTCTACGGCCCGGCAGTGCCTCCATGGCACAGGCACGGCAAGCAGGTTTTATCGAAGCACACGGCACGCTGGGAGAGATGTACGAGGTCATTCGTACCTCAGACATGGTCCTGTTGCTCATCTCGGATGCAGCGCAGGCGGAGAACTACGCCGAGATCTTCGCGGCGTTGCGCCCTGGGGCGACCCTGGGACTGTCGCACGGCTTTCTCTTGCAGCATCTGGAAAACGAGGGCACGTGGTTTCCGCCAAACGTCAATGTCATTGCGGTCTGCCCCAAGGGAATGGGCCCGTCGGTACGACGCCTGTACGAGCAGGGGAAAGAAATCAACGGAGCAGGAATCAATTCGAGCTTTGCGGTGGTGCAGGATATCGACGGCAAAGCGGCGGACCAGGCGATTGGCTGGTCGATCGCGCTCGGCTCGCCGTATACGTTTATCACCACGTTGAAAAATGAGTACAAGAGCGACGTATCGGGTGAACGCGCCGTGCTTCTCGGTGCGGTGCATGGGATCGTCGAAGCGCTCTTTCGTCGTTTTGTGCACGCGGGCATGTCAGAAGCAGAGGCCTTCAAAGCCTCGGCTGAATCGATCACCGGACCCATCAGTAAAACCATTTCTCATGAGGGACTCCTGGCCCTCTATCAGAAATTCTCGCCCGAGGAACAAGGGCAATTTGCCCGCATGTATTCGTTCGCGTATCCCATCTTCCATGGACTCATCCTGGAGATCTATGAAGACGTCGCTGCCGGCAATGAGGTGCGGTCAGTGGTCGCTGCCGGCAAGCGTCTCGCCACCTATCCCATGGGCAAAATCGATGGCACGCGCATGTGGCGTGTTGGAGAAGGCGTACGGGCGCAACGTGTGGAAAGCGCCATCCCTCTGCATGCGGAAACCGCCGGCCTCTACTGTGCCTTGATGATGGCGCAGGTGGACCTGTTTCTGGCCAACGGCCATTCCTATAGCGAAGTGTGCAACGAGTCGATTATCGAGGCGGTCGATTCGTTGAACCCGTACATGCACGCCAAAGGCGTGGCGTACATGGTGGATAACTGCTCCACCACCGCGCGACTGGGAGCACGTAAATGGGGTCCACGTTTCGACCACATTAGCGAGCAAGAAGTGTTCACCGCCTACGACAGTGATGTGGAGGTGGATGAATCTCGCATCCACGCATTTGTGCAGCATCCACTGCATCAGGCGTTGTCTGTATGTGAAGAGCTGCGGCCAGCGGTCGATATCTCGGTGGTAACCTGAGGGTAGAGTGTCCCTACCCCGCCCCCCGCTCTGCAGGGGAAGGAGGACCAAAGCCCGTTCCCACTGGGAGCTGCAGAAGGGAAACGCTTGACTTTCGCCCTACGCCTGCGTATAGTACTCTTAGGAAGGTTTATTCTATAAACGTAAACTTTTGTTATACGCATAAAGCCGCCGTACTATGACGTCTATTGATGAAATCGTCACTGCCGTTGAGCAGTACAATCCAAAAGCGGATCTCAACTTGATTCGCCAGGCGTATGCCTTCTCTGCAGAGGCGCATAAAGAGCAGAAGCGCCTCTCGGGTATCCCGTACGTCTCTCACCCTCTGGCTGTTGCTTTCATCCTGACACGGCTGAAGATGGATTCGATGACCCTTGCCAGTGCGCTGCTGCACGATACCATCGAAGATACGGGGGCAACGGAGGAGCATATTACCGAGCGTTTTGGCCACGAGGTGGCGGCGCTGGTGAGTGGTGTCACCAAGCTGGGGAAGCTGGAGTTTGCCAACCGGGAAGAACGGCAAGCGGAGAGCTTTCGCAAGATGATCGTGGCCATGGCCAAGGATATCCGCGTCATCCTGGTCAAGTTGGCCGACCGCTTACACAATCTGCGCACCTTGGAACACCTCCCAGCTGTGAAGCAGCGTGCCGTTGCCCAGGAGACGCTGGATATTTATGCGCCTTTAGCGCATCGTCTGGGCATCTCGTGGATGAAAACGGAGCTCGAAGAGCTGTCTTTTCGCTACCTCAATCCCCATGCCTATGGTGAGATCGAGAAAAAACTCGCCAGCGAGCAGGAAGCACAGGAACGCTCGATTGCGCGGGCAAAGGAAATTATTGCCGCGAAACTCGCCGAGTTGCAGATTCCCTGTCGCATCGAAGGACGCGCCAAAAATTTTTACAGCATCTATCAGAAGATGCGGCGACAAGGGTTAAGCTTCGAAGAAATTTATGACATCCTGGCGGTGCGCGTGGTGACGGACTCCATTCGCAACTGTTACGCCATTTTGGGCACCATTCACGCGCTGTGGAAACCGATTCCCGGCCGCTTCAAAGACTATATTGCGCTGCCCAAGCCCAATATGTATCAGTCGCTCCATACCACGATAGTTGGTCCGGATGGGGAGCGCTTGGAGCTGCAAATCCGTACGGAAGAGATGCATCAAACCGCTGAGGAAGGCATCGCGGCGCATTGGCGCTACAAGGAAAATAGCTCGCCCGACAAATACGATGAGCGCTTTACGTGGTTGCGCCATCTGCTCGAGTGGCAACAGGATTTGAAAGACCCGATCGAGTTTATGGAAACGGTCAAAGTCGACATGTTTCCAGAGGAGGTCTACGTCTTCACGCCGCGCGGCGATGTGTTGGCATTTCCACGGGGCGCCACGCCCATCGATTTCGCCTATGCGATTCACACCGACATTGGGCATCAGTGTATCGGGGCCAAGGTGAATGGCCGTATTGTGCCTCTGCGTCAGCAGTTGCGCAATGGCGACACGGTAGAAATTCGTACTTCCTCCACGCACGTTCCGAGTCGGGATTGGCTGCGCTGGGTGGTCACGTCGCGGGCGCGCACCAAAATTAAGGCATGGCTCAAAGCGGAGCACAAGGAACGCAGCATTACCATGGGGCGCGGCATTTGTGAGCGCGAGCTGCAGAAATACGTGCCCAATCCGCATGCTTACCTGAAACCCGAGGCTCTGGCGGAGGTGGCGCCTGGTCTCGGTTTTCAAGCCGCGGACGATCTGTTGGCTGCGGTGGGCTACGGCCGCCTCTCGGCAACCCAGGTGACGTATCGGTTGTTGCCGCCAGAGCTCATTGAGGAGCGCAAGAAAAAGGGCAAGTCACCCTCTCCCAACTCCCACAAGCTCCGGGAAGAGGGAGTCAAAGTGCACGGCCTTGACGATATTCTGGTACGCTTTGCCAGGTGTTGCCATCCGCTTCCGGGTGACAGCATCGTTGGCTATATCACCCGCGGTCGTGGGGTGACGGTACACACGACTGATTGTCTGAGCACCGAAAAACTGGAGTATGACGCCGAAGAAAGGCGGGTGCCAGTCGAGTGGGATGTGAGCCAAGACATAACCCATCCGGTGCGCATTGCGGTGGTCACCCATGACCAGCCAGGCTTGTTAGCCGGGGTAAGCTCGGCAATTGCGGCCTGCAATGGGAACATCAGCCGGGCGACGGTTACTACCACCCAGGAAAAGAAAGCCTATCTCGACTTCACGGTTGACATCCGCGATGTGCATCACCTCAATGAGATCACACGCCGGGTGGAGAGCCTGCGCGGCGTCCTTTCCGTCGAGCGGGTGAAAAACGGACGGCGCGGCAAATGGCCGGTGTGAGACTCAGGAAGCCTTTTGCACCTTGCCTGCACGTAAACAGCGTGTACAGACGCGCATGCGCCTGGCCCCTGTAGGGGTACCAACCCGCATGCGTTGCAAGTTGGGGTTCCAACGGCGTTTGGTGATGTTGTGCGCATGACTCACATTGTGGCCGTATCGTGGCCCTTTGCCACACACCTCACAGCGCTTGGCCATAAGCAGTTCCTTCCGTGCAATCAGGAGCACGCCGCGCTGTGCACACCGTGCTCGTCGACATTCCAGATGATGGTTATATGCAGGATCAGGGACGAGTGGGAAACCTAGCATATTCTCCGCGGCAGCGCAAGGCTCGCCTTCGCCCCCTCATCACCTCGCCACGGAAGGAGCGGCGACATGGCCGACACAGCCGTGTATACCCATCTGGAGCATCTGCGTAAGCCACTGCAGTATGCCATGCGGCACAACTTTGCGCACCTGGCCAAGCTCCACGACCTCGAACCCTATGTGCGGCATCATGTACACGCTCTGCAAGCACTGTCGCTCCCTGCCACGCTTCCCCCCATGCTGCAGGAGCTGACGCAGACGGTGCAGGGGTTCGACACCCTACCCCTGGCGCACAAGCAGACACGCCTGTGCCAAGCGGAGGAGCTCCTTTCCCAGATGCAGGCGGCGCTATCGACCCCGCAGACGTCCGTGGCCGTGCCGCCCCCCCCCACAGACCCGCTGAGCCAGCCCGTCCAGTATCTGCGAGGCGTCGGGCCAAAACGTGCCGCTTTGCTGGCAAAACTCCAGCTGCATACGGTCAACGATCTCCTCTGGTGTCTACCTTTGCGCTATGAGGATCGACGCCAGCCAACACCGCTCGGCCTGCTCCAGGTCGGCCATCGCCAAACCTTTTGCGGCAGAGTGGCCGGCATACAGACGCATGCGAGCCGACGCGGCAGACCCTTTGTGGCGTTAATCCTCCAGGATGACAGTGGTCCCTTGACCTGTAAATGGTTCCAGCAACGTAGCGCCTATTTGCACGAACGCTTTCCCCCAGGTGCACGCGTCGTCGGCAGTGGCATGGTTACGCTGAATCCCTACACCGCCAGCCGTGAGGTGGTGCATCCGGATCTCGAAGTCCTTGAAGCAGACGATGCCGAGTTGGTGCACTTCGGTCGTCTGGTGCCGATTTACCCGTTGACCGCCGGGCTGCACCAAAAGACCATGCGGACGCTGATGAAATCGGTCATCGACACGTATGTTCCACTGGTATCAGAGACACTGCCCGAGACCGTGTTGCGTGCGCACCATCTTCCTGGCCTGCAGGAGGCCCTGCGTCAAATCCACTTTCCAGAGGCGCACCTCGATCTGCAGCTACTCAACACGCAGTACACCCCTTTCCACCAACGCCTGATCTTCGAGGAGTTTTTTCTGCTCGAGCTCGGCCTGGCCTTGCGACATCGCGTCACGCAGCAGGAGCAACGCGCCTTCCCCTATCACCAGCCCAACCATCTCGGGGAGACACTCCTGCGGCACCTGCCATTTCATCTTACCGCGGCGCAACATCGGGTGCTGGGCGAAATCTTTGCGGATATGCAACGCCCATTCCCGATGAATCGCCTGATCCAGGGCGATGTGGGCAGTGGCAAAACCGTGGTTGCACTTCTCGCCATGCTGATGGCCGTATCGAACGGCTTCCAGGCGGTCCTCATGGCGCCGACCGAAATCCTGGCGGAACAGCATCTGGCAACCCTGCGGGACCTCTTGCGCCCTCTTGACCTCGAGGTGGTGCTGCTGACCAGTGCCGTGAAAGGTAGGAGCCGCCAACACTTGCTGGCGCGTATTGCGCAGGGCGAGGTGGCGCTGATCGTTGGTACCCACGCGCTCCTCTATGAGGAGGTACAGTTTCACCGGCTCGGCATGATCGTGGTGGATGAGCAACATCGGTTCGGCGTCTTGCAACGTGCCAGCCTGCGCAGTAAAGGATTGACACCCGATGTGCTGGTAATGACCGCCACCCCGATTCCCCGCACCCTGTCGATGACCCTCTACGGGGATCTCGATCTCTCGGTGATTGACGAACTCCCCCCAGGCCGCTTACCGGTACGCACCCAGGTCCTCAGTGCTTCTCGGCGGGCCCAGGCCTACGAGGTGGTGCGTCGGGAAGTGGCAAAGGGCCATCAAGCCTATATCGTCTATCCCGTCATTGAGGAGTCGGAACACCTCGAGGTGAGCGCCGCGGTCGACATGGCGGCGCGTTTGCAACAAGACGTCTTTCCCGAGTATCAGCTCGGGCTTCTGCATGGCCGTCTGACCAGCGAAGACAAGGAAACCATCATGCACGCCTTTCAGCAGGGCGAGTTGCCGATCCTGGTCTGTACCACGGTGATTGAGGTCGGCGTTGATGTGGCCAACGCCGCGGTGATGGTCATCGAAAACGCCGAGCGTTTTGGCCTTGCCCA
>Ga0081538_10000979_pt1 | contig 30372 bp, 26 predicted proteins | sample TabmetS5T2R1_FD_71022 | JGI IMG/M metagenome (GOLD analysis project Ga0081538, IMG submission 71022) | Tabebuia heterophylla rhizosphere microbial communities from the University of Puerto Rico - S5T2R1 | ecosystem: Host-associated > Plants > Roots > Rhizosphere ...
CTGGTGAGCGATCCAACGAACAATCCGTACAACGCCGTCTACGCGCCGGACGGCTCGGGCATCGTCGCCGCGCAGGGCGGCATGGCCGACGCCGCGCTGCGCAGCTACTCGCCGACGGGATCCTTCCTCGGCACGTTCGCGCCCGGCGGCGACAATCCCGATTGGCAGGCGCTCCCCGTCAAGTGCGGCGGCAAGCGCTCGACGGTCGTCGGGACCGCGGGCGCAGACGTTCTCACCGGTACCCCGGATCCCGACGTGATCGCCGGCCTCGGCGGCAAGGACAACATCAAGGGCCTCGCCGGCAAGGACATCCTCTGCGGCGGCAAGGGCCGCGACACGCTCGTCGGCGGAGCCGGCCGCGACCAGATCGAGATAGGAGAGGCAAGCCCCGACGGCGCAGCCGACATCTACCGCATCCGCGACGGTGGCCCCGACGATGTGATCTGCGATGAGGGAACTGGCCGCGGTGATTTGTTCCTTGCAGATGGCTCCGACGAATTCGTCTTCGCGTTTTGCGGCGGTCGCGTCCTACTCCGCGGTCGGCCGCGCATCTTCGTCCCTTGACGCCTAGCCGCGGGACTTAGCCGCACCCGCGACCAGACGGCGCATCAGCTCGGCGGCGTCGCGGTCGTCCAGCTCGTTGTCGCGGGCCAGTGAGCGCCACGTGTTGAAGTCCAGGGCGTGGCCCGTGGCGGCCTCCACGCGGCGGCGGGCCCCTCCGCGGAGCCGCCGGCCGCGCAGCAGGATGTCGCGGGCGCCCGCGAGGTACGCGTGGAAGGCGCTGAAGTGCCGCGCGACCACCGGCACGAGCGGCTCGTCGCGGTACAGGTTCGCGAGCATGGCCTCGGTGCGCCGGTAGTAGGCGTACAGCTCCCCCAACGCAGTGCGGAGGCGCCGGTCGGGATCCTCGATCGCCGCCCAGGCGCCCAGGTCGGGCGGCGGGTTGGCCTCGCCCCAGTGGGCGCTGCACGCCGCGAACACGGCGACCTCGTCGGAGAAGTGGCGGTAGAGCGTCGACCTGGGCACGCCGGCGTGATCGGCGATCGCGCTCATCGACGTGCGCGACGGGCCCAGCGAGCCGTGGAGCGCCACCGCGCTCTCGACGATGCGCCGGCGCGTCTCTGCCTCGAGCTCCGCGCGCCGTCGCTTCCGGTATGGACGCTTTTCGTCGGTCATTTGTGTCGCGTCAATCTTGACAGATCATGCAAGCCCTTGTACGTTGGCGCAACACTACTGTCCCACCAAAGGAGAGAGCACGATGGAGACGACGACGGTGAAGCTGGTTGGGCCCAACGACGGGCGGCTCGGTTTCCTCGGCAGCATCGGGGTGCGGTTCATGATCGACGGCGACGAGACACCCGGCCGCGGGTTCTCGCTCGTCGAGCACCCCATGTCACCCCGCGCCCTGGCGGCCCCGATTCACCGCCACCTCCGCGAGGACGAGTACAGCTACGTCATCGAGGGCCGCATGGGCGCGCTGCTCGGCGACGAGGTGGTCGAGGCCGGGGTGGGCGACCTCGTCTTCAAGCCGCGCAACCAGTGGCACACGTTCTGGAACGCCGGCGACGAGCCCTGCCGGATCCTCGAGATCATCGCGCCGGCCGGGTTCGAGCGGTTCTTCGCCGAGCTCGACGACATGGGCGGCGTGCTGAACGCCGACCCGGAGCAGCTCGAGAAGCTGAACGCGCGGTACGGGCTCGAGATGCAGCCGGACACCGTGCCCGGCCTGCTCGAGCGCTTCGACCTGCGCCTCGGCGAGCCGCTCTAGTCGCCGGGCAGCGGATCGCCTCCGTCCGCCATCTCGAGCACGACGGCGGCGTCGCGGTGGGCCTCGATGCGGGTGATCCGGCCATCGTTCACGGTGATCAGATACCCCCACTTGCCGTCCACCTCGACGCCGCTCGACCGGCCGCGCGCGATCTCTCGCACGATCGCGACCACCCGATCGCCGAGCTGACCGATCTGCTCGACCTCGAGGCGGTAGCTCTCGAAGGCGTCGAAGAGCGAGGCGAGGCTCGACCTCAGGCGCTCCCGGCCAAGGCGTTCCGTGGGTGCGCCCTCGGGACGCCCGGACGCCTCGACCCAGGCGACGTCGTCGGACATGTGCGCGGTGAACGCGTCGATCGATCCGCGATTCCACGCATCGAACGCGGCCCTCACCAGCTCGATGTCGGTCGTCGCCACGGACACCAACACTACCCGCGCCCTTCGACCCCCTTCGGCAGGCGCCCCTCCTCCGCCAGCTTCTCCAAGTGTGAGGCGAGCGACAGCGCGGCGAAGTCGCGCAGCTCCGGAGGGGCGTCTGCCCAAGCCGCGTCGAGCAGCTCGTCGCGGGTCCGGAGGCCGGCGTCGAGGGCGGCGACCAGGGCCGACTCGCGGGCGAGCCGGTGGGCGATGTACTCCTCGAGCTTCGCCGCCGGGTCCCACACGTAGGGCCCGTGGCCCGGGCAGAGCACCTCCAGCTCCAGGCTGCGCAGGCGGCGGAGCGAGTCGAGGTACGCGGACAGCGAGCCCTCGCCCGGCGCGATGAAGACGCTGCCGGACCCGAGGACGGTGTCGCCCGTGAAGCAACGCCCGCCCGCGAGGAGGCAGACGCTGTCCGCCGAGTGGCCCGGCGTCGCGATCGCCCGGAACGGGCCGACCTCCTCGCCGTCGGCGGGCAGCGTGACCGGCGCGCCGAGCTCGCCCGCCCCCTCCGCATGGTCGGCGTGCCCGTGGGTGAGCACGACCCCTTCGATCCGACCGGAGGCGGCCCGCCGCACCGCGTCGAGGTGGCCGGGGTTGTCCGGACCGGGATCGACCACCCAGCTCCCCACGACGTAGGTGTTCGTCCCATCGAGCGTGAGCGGCGACGGGTTGGGCGCGCGCACGCGCACCACGCCGTCGGGATCGCGGTCAGGAGCTTGCACGCCCGCCTTTCTAGCGGAGTAATCTCACGCCGGTTGGACTCGCGCAGGCAATTGGAGGGATTTGAGCGCGGGCGGGGGACGTTCCTCGCTGCGCTGATCGCCATCGGCATCGTGGCGGCGCTGGCGCTCGCCCTCGAAGACGACGCCACACTGGTCGAGCTGCTCGTGATCGGCCCCGTGATCGCGGCGTTCGGGGCAGGCCCCCGCGAGACCGGGGTCATCGCGGTCATCGCCCTTCTCGCGTCCATTCCGATCGGCCTCGCGAACGACGCGCTCGGCTCGACCGAGTACGTCATCGGGGCAGGCGCCGTCGGGCTGGTCGGCCTGCTGTCGATGGGCATCGCCCGGCTGCGCTCGGCGCGCGAGCTCGACGCCGCGCGCCTCTCCGTGCAGTACGGCGTGGCGCGCGTGCTGTCCGACGCGAGGTCGCTCGAGGAGGCGGCCCCGGCCCTCGTCGAGGCGATCGGGCTGCCGCTCGGATGGCGCCTCGGGCACCTGTGGGAGGTCCGCGAGTCGGGTGAGCTCCTGCTGGTGGGAACGTGGACGGCGCCGGGCGTAGAGGCCCCCAACTTCGAGAAGGCGAGCCGCGAGCTCGACACCGAGCATCCGCAGGCACTGCCGGGCCAGGTCCGCCGGGCCGGGCAGCCCGCGTGGATCACCGATTACGCGGCCGAGGAGACCTACCCGCGCGGCGCCGCAGCGCACCGCGACGGCATCGGCAGCGGCATGGCATTCCCCGTCGGCGTGGGGAGCGAGTGCGTCGCCGTGGTCGAGCTCTTCACACAGGATGCGAGCCGGCCGGATGCGGCGATGCTGACGCTCACCGAGGCCATCGGCACGCTGGTCGGCGAGTTCATCGAGGGCCTGCGCAGCGCCGAGGCGGTGCGACGCAGCGAAGCGCAGCTCGAGGCCATCCTGCGCGGCGTCGCCGACGCCGTGACCGCACAGGCGCCTGACGGCAGCCTGCTGTTCGCCAACGACGCCGCCCTGGAGCTGCTCGGCTACGACTCGAGTGAGGCGCTCCTGGCGGCCCCGCGCGACGAGATCATGAGCCGCTTCGAGATGTTGAACGAACACGGCGAGCCGCTCGCTCTCGAGAAGCTGCCCGGTCGCAGGGCCCTCGTCGAGGGCGAAGGCAGCGAGATCGTGGTCCGCTTTCGCGTGCGGGCCACCGGCGAGGAACGCTGGTCCGCCGTCAAGGCCACGCCGATCCGCGATCGCAATGGCCAGGTGGCGATGGCGATCAACGTCATCGAGGACATCACCGACCACAAGCGCGCCGAGCTCGGCCAGCGGTTCCTCTCGGAGAGCAGCGCGCTGCTCGGGTCATCGCTCGACACGCCCGAGGTGCTCAGCCAGGTCGCCTCGCTGGCGGTGCCCGAGGTGGCCGACTGGTGCGCCGTCGACATGGCCGTGAACGGCGACATCGAGCGGGTGGCGCTCGCCCACCAGGACCCGGCCATGATCGAACGCGCCGAGGAACTGAGCCGCAACTACCCGCCCAACCCGCGGTCGGATACCGGCGTGCCCGCGGTGCTGCGCGACGGACGCCCTCAGCTCTACCCCGAGATTCCCGACGAGATGATCCGCTCGGCCGCCCAGGACGAGGAGCAGTACCGGCTGATCAAGGAGATCGGCATGCGCTCCGCGATGATCGTGCCGATGGTCGCGCGCGGCCGCAGCATCGGCGCGCTGTCGTTCGTGAGCGGCCCGTCCGGGCGCCGCTTCGACGAGCTCGACCTCGAGTTGGTCGAGGAGCTTGCGCGGCGCTGCGCCATAGCGATCGACAACGCCCGCCTCTTCTCCGAGCGCGCCTACATCGCCCGCACGCTCCAGCAGAGCCTCCTCCCCGCCGAGCTTCCCGACATCCCGAACGTCGAGGCGGCCGCGCGCTTCCGGCCCACCGGCGAGGGCAACGAGGTGGGCGGCGACTTCTACGACCTGTTCGAGAGCGGCGGCCGCGGCTGGACCGTCGTGATGGGGGACGTGTGCGGCAAGGGCCCGGACGCCGCCGCGGTGACCGCGCTCGCCCGCTACACGCTGCGCGCCGCGGCGATGCGCGAGCGGCTCCCCAGCCGGGCCCTGCGGCTGCTGAACGAGGCGCTCCTGCGCCAGCGCGACGATCGGCGCTTCTGCACGGTCGCCTACGCCTACCTGGAGGCGATCCCCGGCGGCGCGCGGGTCGGCGTGGCCAGCGGCGGGCACCCCCTGCCGATGCTGCTGCGCAAGGACGGCGTGGTGGAGGCGGTCGGCGAGGCCGGCACGCTGCTCGGCGTCCTGCCCGATCCAAACCTCGAGGACCGCTCGCTCGAGCTCGAGCCGGGAGATTCGCTCGTCTTCTACACGGACGGCGTGATCGAGGGACGCGGCGGTGAGCAGCCCTTCGACGAGGACGGCCTGGTCGAGCTCCTCGCCGGCTGTGCAGGGGCGAACGCGGACGCCATCGCCGCGCGCGTGGAGGACGCCGCGGTCTCCGCCCAGGACGGCAGCCCCCGGGACGACATCGCCGTTCTCGTACTCCGGGTGGCTGCCTAGACACCAATTCGATGTTGGTGTCTTTCCGCCAACGGGTACATCACGAGCAGGTTGGTCCGAGCAGCGCGAGGGCCATGACTCGATTAGGCGAGACGGGAGAAAGGCAATCGCGGCCAATTTCGGCAGCACCGCGCGTGCGCATGCGCCCCATTCCAGCCCTCCGGCACGGTTCGGGCGCTTGAGCCAGCGCACCCAGAGCAGCGTGCACGACGGGCTCACCCTGCGCCTGCCAGGAGATCCCGAGGCCGCCGCGAAGGCCCGCCGCGCGCTCGGGAAGCTGCGCGGCGATCTCGATCCCCCCTTGATGGAGACGCTCCGTCTCCTGGTCACGGAGCTCGTGACCAACAGCGTCAGGCACACGGGCGCCGAGACGATCGTGCTGAGGATCCTCGTCGGGCGGTCGGCAGTCTGGACCGAGGTCACCGACGCGGGGCCCGGCTTCGACCCGCCGGCCCGGGCGGCCAAGGACGGGACCGGCTGGGGGCTGTTCCTGGTCGAGCGCCTCGCGGAGCGGTGGGGCGTGAACCAGAGCGACGCCGGAACCAAGGTCTGGTTCGAGCTCCGGCGCGCGCCTGGCTAGAGCCTGAGCTGCTCCTCACCCGCCGGGGCCTGCCCCAGCAGGGCGCGGAAGCGCTGCGCGGCGGTCGGGGCGTCGTCGCCGCGGTTGTTGTTGAACGCCACGTGCGTCTCCGCCGCCTGCTCCGCCATCCCGTGCACGCGCCCGGCGATCTCCTCGAGCTCGTCGTCGTCGTAGCGCCAGGCGAAGCGCTCGGCCACCGATCGCCCCTTCAGGTAGCCCTCGGTGTTGCGCCCGTGCAGGCGGATGTAGGCGACGCCGTCATTGGTCACGGCGTCGAGGTCGGACGGCATGATCGGGATCTCGTCGCCGGGCGGCGCGTCCACGCACACGAACGCGGCCCCCCGCTCCGCGCACCATCCGAGCGTGTGGTCGCGGCGCTTCTCGCGCACCCAGCCGCGGTGGCGGAACTCGATCGCCACCCGGTGCGGAGCGAGCGCCTCCACCAGGCCTTCGAGCTCCCCGAGCTGGTGCCGGCCGGGCCCGAAGGCGGGCGTGAGCTGCACGAGGTAGACGCCCAGCTTGCCGGCCTCGGCGAGCGGCGCGGTCTCCTCTACCAGGCGGCTGGCGAGCGCGGTCTCGAGCTCCGGTGTGAGCCGTACACGCCCGCGCTCGGTCGTCTCCACGCCGTCGCGCAGCTCCGGCGGGAGCGAGTCGAGCGGCGCGGCGTGACGGGACAGCAGGCGGTGGACCTTGACGTCGAACACGAAGCCGTCCGGCGTGTCCTCGACCCACTTGTGCACGGTCGTCCGGTCGGGAACCGCGTAGAAGCTCGAGTTGAGCTCGACCATCTCGAAGCGCTCCGCATACCAGGGGAGCCGCTCGCGCGCAGCCATCTTCGGCGGGTACCACTCCTTCACGAAACCGGGGTCGGCCCAGCTGGAGGTCCCCACGAGGATGCGTCCGGCCATACGACCACGGTATCGACGCGCTCGCTAAAGCCCACCGCCGGGCGGGTCGATCCCAGGATGAGTGCCCTCCTGGCTCAGTCTGCTGCTGCTCTCCCTCGCCTGGGCTCCGCCGCTCATCCTCCTGCACGAGCTCGGCCACGCCTTCGCCGCGCTCGCCGTCACGGACGGCGAGGTGAAGATCCGCATGCGGCCGGGTCACGCGCTCCTCTTGTGGGGCGAGTGCACCTACGAGCCCGCACGCCTTCGGAGCCCGCGCAGCGAGGCGTTGATCGCGGCGGCGGGCCCGGCGGTGAGCCTGGTCGTCGCGGTCGGGCTCGGCTGGGCCGCGCTCGAGACGACCCCGTTGGGGTACCCCCGCGGCGACTTCACGACGCGGGTACTCGACGTGGGAGCGCTCTCCGCCACCGGCCAGCTGCTGCTGACGGCCCTCCCGCTGCGCTACGGCCCGGGCATCGGTCCAGTGGGCGGCGAGAGCGACGGCCGTGCCGTCTGGCGCATCCTCACGGGCGCCCCGCCCGGCGGCCTGGCGCGCGATGAGCGGCGCCCCGAGCGCCCGATTGGCCCTGTGTTCGCGACGCTGCTGGCGCTCGTCCTCGTGCTCGCCGTCCTGGTGGACCCGATGATCGCCGTCTTCCTCGTCGTGATCTTCGGGATCGCCTTTCTGCTGCAGAGAAGCGGGTAGGCTGGAGCGGTGAGCCAGCCCGAGGTCGCCTGGAAGCTCGAGGGGATCTCGGCCCGCGCCTACCAGCACCCGGCCGACCGGGCGGCCACGGCGGCCCTGGCGAAGGTGCCGTACCTCGATGAGGTGGTGCGCAAGCTCGTCGCCCTGGGCTACGAGCGGGCACTGCGCGCCGCGTCGCTCGGATCCGCGGTGCGGCTCGGCCAGGAGCAGCTGCCCGGGATCTGGGTGCTCCACCGGCAGGTGTTCAACACGCTCGACCTCGAGAAGGTCCCCGACCTCTACATGACGCAGTTCCCGATCGCGAACGCCTTCACGTTCGGGACCGATCGGCCCATCGTGGTCCTGAACTCGGAGCTCGTCCGGATCCTCGACGACGACGGCCGCCGCGTCGTCCTCGCCCACGAGGCCGCCCACATCCACTCCGACCACGTGCTCTACCGGACGGCGCTGATCATCCTCCTGCGGCTCGGCGACGCCGTCCGGCTGCCGCTCCTCGCCGGGCTCCCGCTGCTGGCGATCCGGCTCGCCCTGCTCGAGTGGGCGCGCGCCGCCGAGCTCTCCTGCGACCGCGCCGCCGCCCTCGTCACCCGCGACCCGCAGGCCGTCTGCCAGGCCCTGATGGTGATCGCGGCGGGCGAGGCCGCGGAGGACCTGAACCTGGACGCGTTCATCGCGCAGGGCATGGACTACTCCGAGCGCGGCACCGGTCTCGAACGGCTGACCCGGTTGCTCCAGCAGCTGCAGATCACCCATCCCATGCCGGTGCGCCGGGTCCGCGTGCTGCTCGACTGGGTCCGCGAGGGCGACTACGACCGCATGGTGCGGGGCGACTACTTGCGCCGTGGCGAGGAGCCGTCGGCCCGCGAGGAGGCGGACAGCGCGAGCGTGTTCTACGGCGAGCGCATCGCGGGGGCCTTCCAGGCGGCCGGGTCGTCGATCGGCGACGTGGGACAGCAGCTGGGCGACTGGCTCAAGCGCGTGCGCTCCACCGACGAGAACGACAGCGATAAGGGTTAGGTCCGAGCCCTCGTCGGCAAGCTGATGCAGTTGGTTGCGTCCAGCGCAACTTTCTACATCACCTTCGGATTGGGGGCGCTCAGCGGCCGCGGCGGCCGAAGCTGTGGCCGGCCGGGGCAACCGCGCGCAGGTCGGCCTCCTCGACCGCGGGGCCCGTCTCGCGGTCGTCCGTGCTCCACAAGCGGCGCGGCTCGATGTGCTTGACCTTCGCGCTCGGCAGGTCGGGCCGCTCCAGGCGCTCGATCCGGTCGACCAGCACGTTGGTGGTCCCCTCGCGCCGCTCAAGGCGACCCGTCGCCAGCACGAGCGGCTCGGCGCGCACGGCCAGGCGGAAGCGCTCGTGCACCGCCACGGGCACGATCAGGTTGATCGTGCCGAGCTCGTCCTCCAGCAGCATGAAGGTGATGCCGTTGGCGGTGGCGGGGCGCTGGCGGGCCACCACGAGGCCGGCCACCCGCACGCGGCGGCCGTGCGGGCCGCGTTCCAGCTCGGCGCTCGTGGACAGGTCGGCGGGCAGGTCGGGGCGCATCAGCTCGAGCGGGTGCTCGCGCAGCGTCACGCCGGTCGAGCCATAGTCGGCCAGCATCCGCTCCCAGGCCGACAGCGCACGCAGCTCGGGCCCGGCGTGCGGCTCGAGCGGCAGCGCCAGCTGCGTGCCCTCCGGCACCGGCGTGCCGGGCACGGCCACGCCCAGCTGCCAGAGCGCCTGGCGGCGCCGGCCCGCGGCGGGGCCTTCGGCGAGCGCGTCGCACGCGCCGGCCCAGGCGAGCCGGCCGAGCGTCTCGGCCGAGGCGCCCGAGCGTGCGGCGAGATAGCCGAGAGAGCGCCAGCCGCCGGAGCCGTCGCGCTCGGCCACCAAAGCACGGACCTCGCCCTCCTTGCTGCCGTTGACGTATCCCAGCCCAAGCCGGACGGCGTCGCCCTCGACGCGGCACTCGGCGTGACTCGAGACCACGCACGGCGGCAGCACCTCGACCCCCCTGCGCTGCGCCTCGTGCACGAGCGAGTCCGGCGGGTAGAAGCCCATCGGCTGCTCGTTCAGGAGCGAGCACAGGAACTCGGGGTGATAGTGCACGCGCAGCCAGGTCGATTGGTAGGCGAGCAGCCCGAAGGCGGCCGAGTGCGCCTTGGGGAAGCCGAACCCGGAGAAGCCGACGATCTGGTTCCAGACCCGCTCGGCGGACTCGCGCGAGGCGCCGCGCCGGGTCGCCCCCTCCACGAACTTCTCCTCGTAGGCCCGGATGGCGGCCTCCGAGCGCCTGCGGCTCATCGCCCGGCGCAGCCCCTCCGCCTCGCCGGGCCTGAAGCCCGCGAACGCCACCGCCACCTCCAGCACCTGGTCCTGAAAGACGATGGCGCCGAGGGTGTCGCGCAGCACCGGCTCGAGCGAGGGGTGCTCGTAGGGCACCTCGAAGTCCGGATTCTCCTGCAGCGCCTTGCGCCGCTCGATGTAGGGGTGGACCGCGCCGCCCTGGATCGGCCCCGGGCGCACCAGCGCCACCTGGACGGTGATGTCGTCGAGGTTCTGCGGCCGGGTGCGCTTCAGCATCTGCATCTGCGCCCGCGACTCGATCTGGAACACCCCCATCGTCTCCGCTTCCTGGATCTGGGCGTAGACCTCCTTGTCGTCGTAGGAGATGCGCGAGAGGTCGATCCGCTCGCCGCGCACGCGCGCGATCTCGTCCACGCAGCGCTCGACCGCGGACAGCATCCCCAGCCCCAGCAGGTCGATCTTGAGAAAGCCGGCGTCGCCGCAGGAGTCCTTGTCCCACTGCACCATCTGGCGGCCCTCGAGCGACGCGGGCTGCACGGGGCAGAGGTCGATCAGGGGCTGGGTCGAGATCACCATGCCGCCCGGATGCTGCGACTGGTGGCGGGGAAGCCCCCAGGCGTCCCGGGCGAGCTTGACCAGCGCATCCCAGCGCGCCGAGCGCCGGCCGCGGGCGTCGTGCGGGGGCACGTCGCCCTCGATGTCGTTGCGCTCCTTCCAGGGGTCGACCGCGCGCGCCAGCCGCTCGATCTCCCCCGGCGGCAGCCCCAGCGCCTTTGCGAAGTCGCGCACCGCCGAGCGCACGTGGAAGGTCGAGAAGGCCGCCACGAGCGCGCAGCGGTCGCGTCCGTAGCGGTCGTGAACGCGCGGGATGAGGACGTCGCGGATGTCGCGCGGGAAGTCGAGGTCGATGTCAGGCAGCGCGGTGAGCTCCTCGTTCAGGAAGCGGCCGAGGAAGAGCTCGTTCTCGATCGGGTCGATGTGCGAGAGGCCGGTGAGGTAGCAGACGACCGAGGACACGCTCGAGCCGCGCCCGCGGCCGGGCGGCAGCAGCCGGCGTGCCGACTCCGGCCCGCGCACCTCGAGAGCCACCTCGCGGGCCAGCTCGAGCATGTCGCGGTGGAGCAGGAAGAAGCCCGACAGGCCGAGGTGGCGGATCACCCGCAGCTCCTCCTCGAGCCTGGCGGCGGCATCGCTCCTGCGGCCGTACCGCTCGCCGAACCTGTCCCGGCACAGCTCGGCGAGGCGGTGGTCCGCGTCCGGGTCCTCGGAGCCGGGATAGCGGTAGCCGAGGTCCTCGGTCAGGTCGAACCGGAGCCGCTCCGCGAGGCGCCCGCTCTCCTCGACAGGCTCTCTGTCGAAGCGCTCGGCCATCCGTTCCGGAGGCGCGAGCACGTGTGACGAGTTCCCGCGTCGCTGCGGTTCGGTCTCGTCGAGCGTGGCGCCCAAGCGAACCGCGACCATCGCGTCCTGGAGCTGGATGCGGTCGCGTGAGTGCACATGCACGTTTCCCGTGGCGACACAGGGCACTCCCAGCCGCTCGGCGAGCTCGGTGAGAAGCTTGTTTCGGCGCCGGTCGTTGCGCCAGTAGGGGCGCTGGAGCTCTATCCGGAAGCGGTCGGGGCCGAAGATCTGGAGCAGCTGGCGGGCAACTGCCGCAGCCTCTGGGTGCTGACCTTGTTCGATTCTCGACGCCACCGCGCCGTCGCGTGCACAGCCGGACAGGCAGACAAGACCTTCGGCGTATGCCTGGAGGGAGGAGAAGCTGAGGTGGGGTGTCCCGTCGACTGGGTCCTGCCTACGCCCGCCCTCGGTCCAGCCCTCGCGTGCCCAGCGCCGGGTGTGCCAGTGGGACGCGGTGATCAGGCGGCACAGGTTCGTGTAGCCCTGGCGCGTCTCGCACAGGAGCGTGAGGTGGGTGCCGTCGTCGAGCGTGAGCTCGGCGCCCGTGATCGGCCGCACGCCGAGCGGCTTCAGCGCCTGCGCCATCTCCATGGCGCCGTGCAGGCCGTCGTGGTCGGTCAGCGCGAGCGCTTCATGACCCTGCTCGGCCGCCGCCGCGGCCAGCTCCACCGGATGCGAGGCGCCGTCCAAGAACGAGTAGGCCGAGTGGCAGTGGAGCTCGACATAAGGCACGAACGTATGTTCCCATGTGAAGCAAGTTGTTGCCAATGCGGTGCACGCTTGGCCGATCTCTCGATCTCGCTATTTGGTGGGCGGCTGACTCGCAACCGGGCTCCGGCCCGCAACTGAGAAAGGCTTCTCGTGAAGAAGACGTACCTCATGGCCGCGATGGCCATCGTCGCGGTCTTTTCTTTGGCCGTTGTCGCACCCGCCGGCGCCGTGCCGGCCTCGAAGCAGCAGGCGGAGATCCTCGGTCCCGTCGTAAGCAATGACGACGGCACCGCCACGGTCCGGGCCCGCTACATCTGCCCCGAGGGCTTCCACCTCTGGGTGTCGGCGAAGCAGTCCGAGAACGGCACGCCGGACCAGGCGCTCCGTCTCGAGGGGAGCAGCCAGATCGCCGCGGCGTGGCTCCAGAGCCACCCGGCGCCCGGCACGTTCACCTGCGACGGCAAGTGGCACACGGATACGTTCCAGATCGACACCCTCGAGCAGGGCTTTGGCGAGTTTCAGCAGGGCCAGGCCTGGGTTCAGTTCTGCCTGATCGGTGAGAACACCTTCATCAGCAAGTCCCGCTGGGTCTCCGTTCGCTGAGTGAGGTAGGACGGCGCGGGCGCGCTTACGCTGCGTGCCCGCGCCGCCTCTTCGTCTCGTAGAGCGCCCGGTCTGCGCGCAGGATCAGCCGGTCCGGGTCGTCGTCCGGGTTATGGACGGCGATGCCGAAGCTCGCCTCGATCCGCTCGCGCAGACGGCGCATCACCCGCTCGGCGTCGAGCCGCGCCGCGCCCGGCAGCACCACGGCGAACTCGTCCCCACCCACGCGGTAGGCCTCGTCGCTGCGCCGCAGCTCGCTCCGCAGCGCGGCGGCCAGCTTCTGCAGCGCTCGGTCGCCCGCCTCGTGGCCGTGCGTGTCGTTCACCGTCTTCAGGTTGTCCATGTCGCACAGGACCAGCGCGAAGCCGTCCCCCGTGTCGATCTCACGCGCCAGCCGCCTGCGGAAGGCGCGACGGTTGGGCAGCCCGGTGAGCGTGTCGTGGGTGGCCTCGTGGCGCAGCCGCACCGTCTGGTCGGCGGCCTGGAGGGCCGCTACGGCCTGGTTCGCGAACAGCCGCAACGCCTGCAGGCGGGCCCGGGTGGGCAGCAGGCGGTCGCGCGGATCGTCCACCCAGATCACTCCCACACGGCGATCGCCTTCCACCAGCGGGACGATCAGCCAGTGGTGCGACCAGGCGTGCGGCCCGCAGCCGGTCGTCTCCGAGCGGTAGAGGAGCTCGTCGATCCCGAGCCGGTGCTCCGCCACCTCCGCCGGCAGGAGGTAGCAGCCGGCGATCTCGAAGTCCTCGCAGAACAGCGGCTCCAGCGTTTCCAGCGTGGCGCCCTCCATCACCGGCTCGTCGGCCCCCCAGCCCGAGGATGCGACGGGCTCGAGCGCGACGTCCGGCTCCTCGGCCAGCGAGATCATCACCCGCTTGAAGCCGAGGGCGTCCTCGATCCCGTCGCACACGGCCTGCAGCACCGCTTCCACGTCGTCGGCCTGGGCCATCCGGGCCGATACCTCGAGCACGCGCTCCAGCATGCGCTGGTGCTCGACGTCGTCGGCGATGTGCTGGGCGATGCGCAGCGCGAGCGCCGCGTGGCGGGAGATCGTGACGAGCGCGTCGAGCTCGTCGTCGGTGGGCCGCCGGCCGGTCTCCGGCTCGTCGACCGAGATGACGCCGAGCAGCTCGTGGCGCCGGTCGCGGAGCGGGACGAATAGCGCGTCGCCCGGCAGCCAGGCGTCGGGATCGTCGCTCGGCTCGAGGTCCGGCACGTAGGTGTCGACCCCCAGCGAGTCCCAGTCGAACTCCCCGTCCGGCACGAAGTAGGCGCCGTCCCGGCGCCGGAAGCGGTCGGCCAGCAGCGGCGTCCACGTGTCATTGGGGGAGACCGTGCCGAGCAGCTGCTGGAGCGAGTCCTCGGATCCCACGGCGGCGGCCGTGAGCATGTCGTCGAAGGCGGGCCGGTAGACGTTCACCACCACGGCCCCGTAGCCGAGCACCTCGCTGATCGCCCGCGCCACGTCCTCGAGGACCTCCTGGACGTCGCTCTCGTCGCGTACGGAGGCGGTGCGCTCGAACATGGCACCGAGCCGAGCGAGCATGGCAAGCGAGTGGGTGACCACCACCTCTCTCTATCGGCCGATAGCCGCGCCCACCTTTAGCCCTCGGGCGCCCCAGATCTCCGCAAATTGCGGATCTACGCGCGCTGCAGGAACCAGCTGCCGCCGACGAGGTCGCGGAAGACGACGACGTTGCGGCCGTCGACGAGGACGAGCTCGAAGTAGCGGCGCCGGAGCGGCGAGCCGGTCCACCAGCGGTCTTCCACGATCCACTCCTCCCGCACCGAGTCCACGGCCAGGGCGTCGACGGCCGCCGGCACGCCGCGCTCGTCGGCCTCGACGGCCGCCGGCTTGGGGGTGCCGAGCGCCCTCATGGCTGGTGGTCTCCGGAGGCGACCACTTAGTCGGGGAAAGGAGCAAGCACCGCGCGCCGCTCGGGGATCCGCGAGCCGGGGTCCACGTCGAGGACCTTCAGGGCGGCCTCCGCCCCCGCCGCCTGCCGGGCCTGGCGGACGGCCTCGCCCAGGCGGCCCCGCCGCACCTCCGCGGCCTCGTCGAGCAGGCGGCCCTGGTCGTGCGCGGGCGGGCCGAACGCCTCGACCTCGAGCCCGAGCGACTCGGCCGGAGCGGGGAGCTCGGCCAGCCTCGGTCCAAGCACGAGGCGGATCCGCTCGGGATCGGCGCTCGCCTGGCGCAGCGTGACCGCTGCCCGCCAGGTGCCGCCGGCCACGAAGCGGGCCGACACCGCGAGCGCCCGCAGCGACCGGCCGCGCCGCTCGCGCCGGGCGAGCACACGCGCCACCAGCAGCTCGAGCGCCCGCTCGAGCTGCTGCCCCGACGCCGCCTCGGGCAGCTCGAGCCGCTCCGCCACGGGCTCCGGAGGCCGCCGCGGCTCGAGGGCGGTGTCACGCCCGCGCGCCAGGTCAAGCGCCAGCAGGCCCGGATGGCCGAACCGCTCCGCCACCGCCCGCGACGGGAGCGCCGCCACCTCGCCCAGGGTGCGGATGCCGAGCCGCTCGAACACCTCCGGAAGGGCCTGGAGCTCGGGCCGGGTGCGCAGCAGCGATACGGGCAGGGGCGCGAGGAAGTCGCGGGCCGCGCGCTCCTCCACCACAACGGACTGCCGGCGGCGCGGCCGGGCCTGGAGGGCGGCGGCGTGAGCAGCGAAGCGGCAGGGGGCGGCTCCGAGGCGGGCGCCCGGCCCCAGCGCCCGGCGAGCCGCGGCCAGCACCCCCGCCAGGTCGCCGCCGTGGAGGCCGCGCAGGCCGGCGGACTCGAAGAAGGCGGCCCCGGCGCGGTCGGACTCGACCTGCGCGCCGATCGCCTCGAGCCGGTCGAGCACCGCGTTCCAGAGCGAGCGGACTCCCTCAGGGTCGGGCGGGACGAGCCGCAGCGCCGGGCAGCGCGACATCGCCTCCCCCAGCCGCATCCCGGGCACGACGCCGAACGCCTCGGCCGGCGCCGACACCTCCCCGATCATCTGCTCGCGGCCGGCCTCCGGCGCCAGGGCCGCGGGCTCGGACAGGAGCGCCCGGCGGTCGCCGAGCGCGGCGAGGAGCTCGAAGCGGGGGTAGAGGACGCACACGACCATGACCGAACGCATGTTCGCATCCGGTCCGGCGGCATGCAAGATGTCACACAGGGGTCGCGGGCGCCCCGGAGGGCGCCCGCGACATCCCGCGTGTTACTTCGAGCCCGCGCAGGCGTTGCCGACCTGGGCGCGCTGCCCACGGTCGACGGTCACCTGGCGGGTCGCCTTCACCTTGCCGTTCGAGCCGATGCAGCTGAGCGTCCAGCTCTCCTTCGTACCGGTCTCGACCCGCGGCGTGGGCGACTGGAACGTCACGTTGCCGTTCGTCCAGTCGTCCGGCGGACTCTGCACCTGGTCGAAGTTGACCACGTGCACCGTGTACTCGCCGGGCGGGGGATCGAACAGCGTCGCATCCTCCGTGGTGTCGCCGAAGGAGGCCGACTGAGCGACGACCGTGCCCTCCGCGTTGACCACGTAGATGTCCCAATCCGTCTGCGGGTTGCCCCACTCGACGTGCACCGTGAAGCGCCCGTTGTCGACGCCGTCGGCCGGCCCGTTCACCGTGAACGGGATCGACTCGTACGGCCCCGACGGGTAGCTCACGTTCTCCGCCGGGATGCCGGCGGGGTTGTCGAACGCGATCGTCTCCTGCGGCGGGCCGGTCGGGTCACGCCCGTGTCGGCCGGCGACCACCGGTCGCGTCGAGGGGTTGACGTGCCACGCAAACTTCGGCCCGGACGTCTTCAGCTCGGATGTCAGCGTGTCCTGGAACAGGATCGGATCGCCGATCTCGTTGCCGAAGTTGTCCTGCCACACGGGCGAGGTCGAGGTCTGGAACGTCTTCGAGATCCGCAGAGTCGAGCCGGGCGGTGCCAATCCCTCGATCACCGAGTGCAGGGCCGTGTCGGCCGTCGCCTTCAGCATCTCGTAATAGGCCTCGCGGTTGCCCCCATCCCCGGCGCCCTCCGCCGGCGGCAGGCCGAGGTACTCGGCCTCCACGCCGGTGGCGTACGGCGGGTGGAACTCGCTCGGGCCGATCTCGAACGTGAACCCGAGCCCGCCCGTGGACCAGAACGACCAGTCCTCGGTGGTACCGGTCGTGTCGTAGAGACCGAAGCCGGGGATGTTCTGGTAGCCGTTGTGCGCGGTCATCGCCGCGCCCAGCGCCTTGTACTGCGGCTCCTCGAGCGGGAACCCGAACTCCGCCACGCCCGGCGGGCGCAGGACGAGGTTCGAGTACGTGTGGTTCGTGATCAGGTTGGTCACCTGTCGCGAGGACACGAGCTCGCGGATGTTCTGCGTCTCCGGCTCCGAGAACGGATCGTCGCCGCGGAACGTGTCCGAGGACCAGCTCACGCTGGCCCCGGCGCCGCCCCACAGCCCGCCGTAGTTGCGGTTGGGGTCGGTGCCCCGCAGGCGTCCGGCGTTGTTGGCGTCGCAGGCGCCGGTGCGGTACTGGGCCGGGGTCGCCTCCGAGATGCTGCAGTTCTTCCGCTTCATCTCGTAGTCGAACAGCGAGAAGTCGCCCAGCGGCGCGGCCTCGCGCGAGATGTTGAACCCGTCCGGGTTCACGACCGGCACGATGATCGTGCGGGTCTGCTGCACCAGCGACGTCGTCCGCGACCTCCTGCCGTAGTTGCGCAGCAGGTCGTAGGCGAACTCGATGGTGTGCTCCGACGAGGGCCACTCACGCGCGTGGTGGACGCCCATCATCAGGAAGACGGGCTTCCCATCCGCCGTGTTGGCCGGGTTGGTCGTGATCTCGATGCCGTTCACGTCGCGTCCGAGGACGCTCTTGTGGTTGAGCGTGATCGGCTTGACGAGCGACGGGTACCGCATCGCGAGCTGCTTCATCTCGAGCTCGTAGTCCGGCAGGCGCCGGTAGCTGTCCCGCCCGCTGGGCAGGCCGGAAGCTGCCGCCGACGCCGCGTGGCGCCGGTCCTTCTGGCGGTTGCGTCGCGTCCGCGCCGCCAGGTCGGCGATGCGAACCCGGTAGCGGAACCCGGCGCGCCGTAGGACGCGCGCGTCGCGGCGGCCGTGGAGCACGACCTCGACCGAGTTGCGGTCGCCGTGCTCGGTCAGGTCGAGCCCCAGCGTCTGGAGCCGCTGCTTGTCCACCTGGCGGCGAGTCACCACGTCGACCACCTGAACCTTGCCGGCGGTCTTCTTCTTGGCGATCGCCGTGAAGCGCACCGCGACGCGCGCGCTGGCGTCGTCGCCGCGGAAGCGGCAGGCCTGAACCGTCAGGCGCTCGCCCTTGCGGACGAAGCCCTCGGCAAGCTCGTTGCCGGCGAACCCGGCCGAACCCGCCACGAGCCGGCGCTTCGAGCCGAAGACGGCGACGTCCCAGTCGTCGCTCGCCCGCAGCCGGGCGCTGACCAGACCGCGCGAAGGCGCGGTCACCCGCAGCGCGTCGTGGCCGGGGGCGGAGGGCGCGAGGGCGCGATGACACGATCGAGTCACCGCGCTCGACGCGGTGACCGTGGTCGCTGCCGCGGCGGGCGCCGCGGCGAGTAGCGACCCGAGGAAGGCGAGAGCCAGCGGACGTACGGCTCGAAGCCGGCGTCCGCTCACCCTGCCGGTGAGCGAAAAGCTCATGCAGAAATCCTCCATGGATGAGATTGCGGACGACCCATCCCTGAGTGGGCCGCGCGCGATCCTAGTCGTTTTGGCGCAAACGACTACGCCAGGCCCGCCACCACGCTGGCGGCGCCGGTGCAGACCACCAGCGCGAGCACGAGCGCGAAGAAGCGCTCGCGGTCGAGCCTGCGGAAGGCGACCGCGCCGACCCCATAGCCGACGGCCACCAGCCCCAGCAGCGGGGCCACCGCGCCGGCGTCGAGGGCGCCGGTCCCCTCCGCCGCGAGCAGCAGCACCCCGCCGGCGAGGTTCAGCACGAGGAAGCTCGCCGCCAGCGAGGCGCGGAACTCCTCGGGCCGCACGCCCCGCGCCTCGAGCCACAGCACGATCGGCGGCCCGCTCACGCTGATCGACGTCGTGAGCGCTCCGCTCACGAACCCGGCCGTCCACCCGGCCGCGGGGGGAAGGTCCGGCCGCCGCCGCCCGTGGCGCAGCTGCCAGGCCGCCGCCAGGATCACGGCCACGCCGACCGCGACCTGCAGGGCCTCCTTCGACAGCTGGGTGAGCGCCACCGCCCCCGCCGCCAGCCCGGGTACTGCCGCCACCAGCATCGGCGCGAGCGCCGGCCAGTCGACGTGCTCGGGCCTGCCCCGCTCGAACAGCACCAGCAGGTTGAGCGCGAGCCCCAGCACCAGAAGAGCGGTCACGGCCTCCACCGGGTCCATCGCGGCGAAGAGCGCCGGGCTGAGGACGAGCGCGAAGCCGAAGCCCGTGGCGGACTGCACCGCCGCTCCCGCGAACGCGGCCACGGCGGCGAGCGCCATCACCCGACGGTCACGAGCTCCTTCGGAAACCCCGACAGGATCTCCGGGCCGTCGTCGCCGATGGCCACCAGATCCTCGATCCGCACGCCGAAGCTGCCGGGCAGGTACACGCCGGGCTCGATCGTCACGGTGTTGCCCGCCGCGAGCGACCCCTCCGCCACGCGCGTCAGCCGCGGGTCCTCATGGACCTCGAGCCCGACCCCGTGCCCGAGTCCGTGGCCGAAGCGCTCGCCGTGACCGGCCTCCTCGATGATCTGCCGCGCCACTCCGTCCACCTCGCGCCGCGCCGCCCCGGCCCGCGCCGCCCCGAGCGCCTCGCCCTGAGCGCGCCGCACCAGCTCATAGACCTCGACCGCGCCATCGTCGAGGGGCCCGGTCGCGAACGTGCGCGTGCAGTCGGAGCAGTAACCGTCCACGCGCGCGCCGAGGTCCAGCACGACCAGGACCCCCGCCGGTATCTCCACGTCGCGCGGCTCGGCGTGCGGGAGCGCTCCCTGCGGGCCGGCGGCCACGATCGGCGGGAACGACGGCCCCTCCGCGCCGAGGTCCTCCACCCCCCGCACGATCGCCCGAGCCACATCCCGCTCCGTCCGCCCGGCCAGCCCCCGCTCGCGGATGCTCTCGTAGGCGGAGTCGGCGATCTCGGCCGCGGCGCGCATCGCGCGGAGCTCGTCCTCGTCCTTCACCTCGCGCAGCCGCTCGACGAGGCCTCCCGCGGCCACCAGCTCCACTCCGCTCTCGACCTTCTCGCCGAGCTGCCGGTGGGCGCGCACGCTCATGTGGGCGTCGTCGAAGCCGGCCTGTCCGCGCAGCCGCTTGGCGACGTCGCGGAGCATCTCGCGACCGGCCTCCGCGCGGTCGAACTCCTTCACCTCGGCTCGCGCCCGCTCCACGTAGCGGAAGTCCGTGAAGAAGGTCCGCTCCTCGGGCGACACGAGACAGGCGCCGTTGGTGCCGGTGAAGCCGGTCAGGTAGCGGACGTTGACCAGGTCGGTGACGATGAGGCAGTCGAGCGAGCGCTCCTCGAGCAGCGCGACGAGCCGGTCCGCGCGGCTCATTCGGCGAGCGCCTCCTTCAGCAGCTCGAGGGCCTCGCGGTAGCCGTCCACGCCCTTGCCCTCCACGCTGCCGATGCACAGATCGCGCACGACCGACACGCGCCTCCACTCCTCGCGCTCGTCGACCGGCGACAGGTGCACCTCGACGGCGGGGAGCGCGGCGACCTCGAGCGCGTCGCGTATGGCCCACGAGTAGTGGGTCCACGCGCCCGGGTTCAGCACGAGCCCGCTGGCGGTCGTCTGGTGGAGGGCCTCGCAGAACTCGCCCTCGTGGTTCGTCTGGGAGAACGTCACCGCCAGGTCGAGGTCGCGCGCGAAGCGCTGCACCTGGACCTCGAGCTGGTTCAAGGTCAGGCCGCCGTAATGTGCGGCCGGCCGCCGGCCGAGCACGTCGAAGTTCACGCCGTGCATGACCTCGACCCGGTTCTTCACTCGCCGTGCACCTCCTCGATGGCGGCCCGCAGCTCACGAGGGTCGACGTCGTGCCCCGGGGTCACCACGCCGGGGGCCTCCACGAGCACGAACGGCACGCGCCCGCCCGCGCGCTTCTTGTCCCGGGAGACCACCTCCATGACGAGCTCCGGCGTCGCCCCCGAGAAGGTGCGCGGGAGCCCGCGGGCGGCCAGGAGCTCCGCGACCTCGGAGCGCAGCGCCTCCCGGCCCGAGAGCCGTAGCGCGGCGAGCAGCCCGATGCCGATGGCCTCGCCGTGGCGATAGCGCGCGAAGCCGGTGGCCGCCTCGATCGCGTGTCCCACCGTGTGGCCGAGGTTGAGCACCTGGCGCCGGCCGCCGTCGTGCTCGTCCTCGGCGACCACGGCCAGCTTCGTCCGGACGCAGCCCATGATCTCGCGCACGCCGACGGGGCCTCCCTGGCGCACGCGCGCCCACAGGCCACCGCCCGCGATCAGCGCGGTCTTCACCACCTCCGCGTAACCGGCGGCCTCCTCCTCCTCGGGCAGCGTGTCGAGCGCCGCCGGGTCGCACAGCACGGCCGCCGGCTGGTGATAGGCGCCCACGTAGTTCTTGCCTTCGGGCAGGTCGACGCCGGTCTTGCCGCCGTAGGCGGAGTCCACCTGGGCCACCAGCGTGGTCGGCACCTGCACGTGGCGCATCCCGCGCTGGTACACGGCGGCGCAGAAGCCGGCCAGGTCGCCGACCACGCCACCACCGACGGCCACCACGAGGTCGCCCCGCTCGGCCCCGGCCTGGGCCAGCGAGCGCAGCACGTGCTCGGCGCTGTGAATGGTCTTGCGCTCCTCTCCGGGCATGACCACGATCCGCTCGTCGGCGTCGACGCGCTGCACGCGGGCGACGCTGTCGTCGGTGACCACGAAGCGCCTGCCGGCGAGCGGCGGGAAGAACTCCGCCTCGATCAGCCCGCGTCCGAGGTACACGGGGTAGGCGCCTGACTCGGCCGCCGCCCAGACCAGGCGGGTGTCCGGCGGCGCTCCGCCGAGCGCCCGCAGGAACGGGAGCGCCCGCCGCAGCACGTCGCGGTCGGCGGGCGGGATGACCGCGTCCGCAACCGCCTCGTAGAGCGCTCCGCGGTCGCGGTGGAGCTGCTCGAAGCGCACCGGGTCGCGGGCGAGGGGCCGGCCCTTGTTCGACGCCCTCCGCCACGCGTCGTCGGTCTCGATCTCGAGATGCACGACCGTGTGCGCGGCGAGCGCCTCCCGCACCCGCTCGGACTGGACGGCGCCGCCGCCGAGCGCGATCACCGGAGCCGCCCGGCGCTCGAGCAGCTCGCAGACCACCTCCTCCTCGCGCGCGCGGAACGCCGTCTCGCCCTCGCGGTCGAAGAACGACTCGATCGGCTCGCCCAGCCGGCGCTCCAGCTCGCGGTCGGTGTCCACCGCCTCGGATGCCAGCTCCGCCGCAAGCGCGCGTGCCCCAGTGGACTTGCCGGCGCCCATGAAGCCGACGAGGACTATGGACCCGTCTACCGCCTCCACCCGATTCGCTCCACGTACGCGTCGAGGGCCGCGCGCGCGTCGTCGATGTGGTCGCCGCCGAGCTTCTCGCGGTAGGCGGCCGCGAGCACCAGCGCCACCATCGCCTCCCCGACGACGCCGGCCGCGGGGACGGTGCACGAGTCGGTCCGCTCCCGCAGCGCGGCCGCCGGCTGCTTCGTGGCGAGGTCGACGCTGCGCAGGGGCTTCGTGAGCGTCGGCAGGGGCTTCATGGCCGCCCGCACCACGAGCGGATCGCCTGTCGTCATCCCGCCCTCGAGCCCGCCCGCCCGGTTGGTCTCGCGGAAGAAGCCCTGCTCCTCGGACCAGAAGATCTCATCGTGGGCCTGCGAGCCGACCCGCTCGGCCAGCGCGAACCCGTCGCCGATCCCGACGCCCTTCATGGCCTGGATCGACATGACCGCGCCGGCCAGGCGGCCGTCGAGCCGCTGCTCCCAGGAAACGTGAGAGCCGATCCCGGGCACCACCCCGTAGGCGCGCACCTCGAACTCGCCCCCGAGCGACTCGTTCGCCTTCCGCGCGGCGTCGATCTCGGCCACCATCGCCTCGCTCGCCTCCGGGTCTAGGCAGCGCACCGGTGACTCGTCGACGCCCTCGAAATCCTCCGGCCGCAGGTCGTCGCTCTCTGGCGCGGTCACCGTGCCGATGCGGGTGACGTGCGAGAGGACGGACACGCCCAGCACGCCGAGGTAGGCCTTGGCGAGCGCCCCGGCGGCAACGCGCGCGGCGGTCTCCCGCGCCGAGGCCCGCTCGAGCACGTTGCGCACGTCGGTGTGGCCGAACTTCATGACCCCGGCGAGGTCAGCGTGGCCCGGCCGGGGAAGGTGCACCTCCTCCACCTCCCCGTCGACCGGCCAGGGGTTCATCCGCTCCTCCCAGTTGAGGTAGTCGCGGTTCTCGACCCGCAGCGCCACGGGGCTGCCGAGCGTGCGGCCGTGCCGCACTCCGGCGGTCACCTCGGCACGGTCCTTCTCGATCTTCATGCGCCCGCCGCGCCCGTGTCCGAGCTGGCGCCGGGCCAGGTCGCGGTCGATCGCCTCGGGCCGCAGCTCGAGGCCGGCCGGGAGGCCCTCGACGATCGCGGTCAGGCCAGGGCCGTGCGACTCGCCGGCGGTGACGAAGCGGAACGACATGGCGCCCACACCCTACTCAGCAGGGTGCGGGCGCCAGTTGGAGCCGGAGCCGTCGCCGGGCTGTGGATCAGCCGTCCGGAGTGGTGGGCGCGCCACCCGGGTAGCCGGCCGGCGGGTTCGGGCCGATCGGGGGCACTTCGTCGCTGTCGTAGTAGCCGAACGGCGGGTGGCTGTGGCAGCGCTCGGAGTTGAACGGCTTGCACGGGTTGAACGGGTTGGTGTACGCCCACGGGTTCGGGCCACCGGTGAAGAACGTGTCGCCCACGCCGTCACCGTCCGTGTCGACCGAGACCATGGAGTCGAACAGCCAGTCGTCGGGGCGCCGGACCTCGAACTGGTTGCTCAGGCCGTCGTGGTCGTTGTCATCAGCCCCGTCGAGGACACCGTCACCGTCCATGTCCCCGTCCACGTGCGCGTTGAACGCCGGGTCGGTGTCCTCGTTGTCCAGGAAGTCGAGGTCGGGGTACTTCGACTCCTTGGGCTCGTTGTTGCCGTCGTGCTGCTTCGGCCACCAGTCCTCGGTCATCCGGCCGCGCAGCTCGTCCCAGTTGCCGAGGCCGTCCGCGTCCGCATCGCGCTCGTCGTCGGAGAGCTGGTTGTTCCCGTCCATGTCCAGCGCCCAGTTGTAGAGCGGGTCGCTCGGGGCCGTGAGACCGACAACGGACTTCTGCAGCCCGTCCGAGTACAAGAGCCCGGACAGCGTCGTCGGGTGGCCCCCGCGGAGAGCGCCGTCGCTCGAGAAGTTCAGCCAGAGGAGGAACTCCTCGCGCAGCTTCAGGCCGTCGCCGTCGTAGTCGGTGCCGGCCGGTTGGCCGTCACCCGGGTCCAAGGGGTTCGGGTAGGGCCGCTTGCCGGGATAGGGGAGCGGCAAGGTCTGCGGGTAGTGGTTCAGGTCCACCGCCGACTGGAACTCGTAGCCGTCCTCCACGCTGTCGCCGTCAGTGTCGGCGAGGCAGGGGTCGAGCCCCAGGCCGGGTTCGTCCTTGTTCAACAGGAGGTCGCCGTCGTGGTCGCCATTCGGGCCGCCGTCGTTGCAGACCTTGACGGTGCCGCCACCGCCGCCGTTGCTCCCACCACCACCGGGGCGACCGTCACCCTCGCCGAACGCGGTCACGACCGGAGAAAGACGCCGTGTGGTGTAGCGCGAGAAAGTGCCGGCCAGCACCCGCAGCTTGATCCGCGTGGGGCGCTGGCGGCCGCCGGCCACGTCGAGCAGGCGGGCAACCGCCGCCGGCACGACGACGACCAGCTTCTTGCGGCTGGCGCGGCGCGGCTTGGCGAACGCGGTCCGCCCCGACGCCGAGCGGAAGATGACGGTGTTCGCCTTCCGCTTCGGCTTGAAGTTGCGGCCCCGGATCGTCAGCACGTTGCCGACACTGATGCGCATCGGCGTGACGCGCGTGATCGCAGGCTTCTTCTTGGCCTTGGCTGCCGACGCAGCCGGCGCGCTCACGAGCAGGGCCGTGGCCGACAGCGCGAGCAGGCAGATGATGAAGAGACGGCGCATTGCCTTACCCCCTATCGACGGTCCCTATCGCTGTTTGAGTCCGAGCCACTCCCGCTGGACACGCTCACCAGATCGGCGAGGAGCGGGAGGGAGAAGCGACGCGTCGGGGCAGGACGCCCCACGGCCGCGCCGGCGCTCTTGCTGGCCTTGGCGGCCTGGCCGTTCTTCTTCGAGTCGCCCCCGACCTTCACGCGACGGATCTCGTCGACGCGCAGGGTGTAGGAGTCGCCCTCGACGTTCGTGAACGCGTGCTCGGAGCCGGCGCCGAGGTGCAGGAAGGCGCACTCGTCGCCGCTCGGCCTGCACTCGCCCTCGCCGGCCGCCTGGAGCGTCGAGTCCACGAGGAAGACCGCGTTGCCGCCGTCCGAGGCGACGCCCAGGAAGAGGAGGAGCGGCGACTCGGCGCTGGGCAGCATGTCCAGCCGGTCCATGCTCTTGATCTTGCGCTTGCGGCCGTTCGCCTCGAAGGTCACGTCGATCACGTAGGCGTACTGGACGGTCTTGGTCGGCGTGTCGCCGCCCCCGGTGTCGCCACCGCCTGTGTCGCCGCCGCCGCCCGTGTCGCCGCCGCCTCCGACGTCCGGCACGGTCGTGGTCCCGCCTCCGCCGCTGGACCCGGTGGGATCGGCCCCCTGGGTGCCGCCGGCGGTCGAGCCGGACTGCGGGCCGCTGTCGGTCTGGGTCTGCCGTCCGTCCCGCAGCACGGAGCGCGGCGGGCGGAACGGGTTGCTCGGATCGAAGGTGTTGAGCGAGGAGCCGGCGCCCGCGTCGCTCGTGTCGAGCTTCACGCTGGCGAGCTCCTTCAGGTCCTTCGGCTCCGGAGCCGTGCGTGCCTCCGTCGGCACAGGCGCGGGGGGCGGCGTCTCCGAGGGCTTCGACAGCACCACCGGAACGGCGACCAGCGCGGCCAGCAGCAACGCGGCGACGGGCCAGAGGCGCTTCTCGCGCAGGTCATGCCAGAGATCGGACAGGAAGTTCTTCATGGCCTCGTCAGGGGGTCACGGTGGCGGTCGGGGCCGGAGCGGCGGGCGCCGGAGCGCTCTCCGCGGGCGTGGTGGTCGTGGGCGCGGCTGGAGCCGGTCCAGTCGGGCTCGCGCCGGCGGTCGTACCCTGCGCCTTCGGCGAGAGGTAGATCGTCGCGGTGAGCTCGGCGCGAAGCTTCGGGAAGATCTCGGCGTCGCTCGACCACGTCACCGCGTCGATCGTGACGAGCCGGCCGCTCACGACCACGTTCTCGTTGGAGACGCGCACGAAGCGCTTCACGCGGTGGAAGAAGTCGGCCAGGTTGAAGAAGTTGCCGACGAACTCGAGCTCGAGCGGCACGGTCTCGAGTCCCGCAGGCGCGGTGCTCGTGGCCGGGGCCCCCGGGGTGGCGGCGCCGCCGCCCACGGGCAGGCCGCCGCCGGAAGAGGTCGAGGTCTGGGTGTCCGCGGGGGCCACGCCGGACTGCTCGGCCGCGGCGCTCTCCTGGTTGGCCGTCTGCTGCGCGTTGTTGGCGCTCTCGGCGGCCTGGCCCGGGGCGCTCTGGGCGGTCTCCCCGCCGGCGGCGACGGGCGCGCCGGACGCACCGGACTCGGAGCCCTCGCTTGGCGGCGTCGCCGCCACGGGCGCCGGAGCGCTCTGACGCGGGCCACTCTGGATCCTTGTGAAGCGGATGCCGGTGCCGGCCGCGGCCCGGTCGAGCTGGACGAGCACGCCCGGCATGTCGACCTGCGACGGGATGGCCTTGCCGAGCCGCACGACCTGCGTGTAGTCGGCGCTGAAGCCGTCCTTCGCCTGGGTGGCCGAGCTGGCAGCCGCCTTGGCCGCGTCGAGCCGCTGCTCCTGCTTCGTCAGCTCCTCGCTCGCCGTGGAGGCCTCCTGCCGCTTCGGTGAAAGAAGCAGGAACCAGTAGGCGAGGATCACGAAGACCGGCGCCACGAAGATGAGGATCTTGCGATCGCGATCGGTGAGGCTCACGATCCACCTCCCAGCGACGCCGGCACGCGGGTGGCGCCACGCGGGGCCGCGTTTGCCTCGGCGGCGCTGAAGCTCACGGTGATGTCGAACTTGTACTCGGGGCCGCAGTTGTCCACGGTGGCCGGCTGGGTGCCGCCCTCCGTGGCCGACTGGTTGAGCGTCACGTCGGTCACGCGGTTGAGCTGACGCAACCGGACCATCATCCGGGCGACGTCCGACTGGTTCGGGGTGCAGCCGACGAAGGTGGCCGACGGGCCGCCGGAGGTCGCGCTCGTGGTCGTCTCGGTCGGAGCGGGCTGCGCCGCGCCGCCGGCATCGCCGCTCACGGAAGCGTCCGCGGACTGGAGCCAGCTGCCTTCGGGGATGACCAGGGACACCTCGCGCATGAGACGCTCCCAGTCGAAGCGCTGTCCGGCGACGCTGGCCACGGACTGCAGCCGGGTCTGCGCGACCAGCGCGAAGTCGGTGTAGCTGACCCGCTTCTTGGCCTCGGCCTCGAGGCGGTCCGCCTCGGCGCTCGCCGCCGCGGTGTCGTTCTCACGCTCAGTGACCTGGTTCGAGCTGAGCACGTACGCGGCCGCCATGAGGAGCAGCACGCCCAGCACGCCGAGCACCGCATAGGCGCCCTTGCCGCCGCCCTCGCTGGGCACACGGCGGCGCTGCTCCTGCGGGATCAGGTTTACGGGCCTCATGCCGCCGCTCCGAGGGAGAGCCCGGCCGCCACGGTGTAGCGGTGCGGATCCTCGCCCTGGCCAAGGCCGGACGTGTCGATCACGCCGAGCGGGGCCGCGACCTCGACCGGGAGGCCGAGGTGCACGCCGAGGCTCTCGACGAGCTCATTGTCGGACGAGCCCGGACCGGACAGCACGACCTCGACCACCGGCTTGGCCTGCGGCTGGGTCATGTAGTAGTCGATCGACAGGCGGATCTCGTCGGCCAGGCGCGAGCCCGCGTCCTCCTCGTCCCACACGGCCGACAGGGGCCGCGTGAAGAAGCAGGAGGTGCCGACGGCGACTGCAAGGTTGGTGACGCCGCCGAGGTGGCAGAAGACCCGGGCGTTGTCGGCCGAGTCGTGGCCGGCCACGGCGAGCGTGCGCACCAGGGCGAAGGCATCGAGGTCGACGCCGTCGGCCTTGAGCCCGGCGCTCTTCACGGCCTCGAGCAGGGTCTCGATCATCTTGCGGCGCGCGGCCACGACCACGACCTGCATGCGCGGCGTGCCGTCGTGCGCGTCCGCGTAGCCGGCGACCTGGTGGTCGAGCACGGCCTCGTCGAGCGGCATCGCGATTGCCTCGGAGGCCTGGAAGCGGACCGCGGCGTCGCGCTGCTTCTCGTCCTCGATGCGGGGCAGCTCCACCACGCGCACGACGATCTGCTGATTCGCGACACCCAGGCGGACGTTGCGCGGCAGGCCGGCCTCGGCGACGAAGCGCTTGAGGTGATCGGCGAGCGCAGCGGCATCGCTGACCTCGCCGTCGCGCACGAGGCCGTCGGGCAGCTCGAGGCTCGCGCCGCGCACGACGCGGCCGTCGTTGACCTGGGCAGCGGCGAGGTAGCGGCCGTCGATATCGAGGCCGACGGTTCCGCGCTCGGAAGGCTTTCGGAGGGAGAACGCCATGGAGGTTCCATCCGGATATCGACCATTGCCTGGACACCATTAGCCCGACGCCGCGAATGTCCAGGCTGGGTGGACGCTCGCCGCTAGGCGTTGAGGAAGTTGTCCTCGTAGAGCTCGATGAGCTCCGGGCCGGCGAGCACGCCGACGATCCCGCCCAGGGCCAGGAAGACCCCGAACGGCACCGCCTTCTTGCGGCCCGCCGCGCCCTCGCGAGCGATGATCGCCAGCCCCACGATGGAGCCGGCGAGGAAGGCTGTCAGCAGCGCAGGGATGATCGACAGCCCCAGATAGAGGCCCATCGCGCCGGCGAGCTTCACGTCCCCCATGCCCATGCCGCGCGGGTACGCGAGTGCCGCAAGCAGCAGGAACAGGAACGCGCCGCCACCGGCGATGAGGTTCTCCACGAGGTCGTCCAGGTCCACCAGGAGCGTCGCCACCAGGCCGTACACCGCCATCGGGTAGACGATCTTGTTCGGCAGCAGCTTGTGGTCGTAGTCGATCCCCGCCAGGGCGATCAGCGCCGCCACGAATGGAAGCTCGAGCACGAGGCCCTCGTCGAAGCCCCGCACCGCAACGACGCCCGCGAAGGCCGCCGCCGTGATGAGCTCGACCAGGGGGTAGCGCGGCGAGATCCGCGCGCCGCAGTTGCGGCAGCGCCCCTGGAGGAGGAGCCAGGAGACGATCGGGACGTTGTCGTACGGCGCGATCGGCTTGTCGCAGGCCGGGCAGCGCGAGCGCGGCTTGACGAGCGACTCGCCGCGCGGCAGGCGCCACACGACCACGTTCAGGAAGCTCCCGACGATCGCTCCGATCACGGCCGCCAAGGCGATCTCCATTGAGCGCGGGACGCTACTGCCGGGACCGGCGGACCGGTCCCGTCAGTTCAGCGCCAGCGGCGCGATCTCCCGCCAGGTGTTCTGGACGACGCCGGCGGTGCCGAACGCGTTGATGTTGTTGAACGCGTTGCCGTCGAACTTGATGTTCCGCTTGCCGCTCGAGCCGGCCTGGACGCCACCCGTGCCGTCCACGATCACGCCGCCCTGGAGCTGCGCGTTGCCGTGCACCCTGACGAGGTCGACGGCGGACGAGGCGGGGCTGTTGTTCGCGTGGTAGACGAGGCCGTAGAAGTTCGTCGTGCCGCTCAGCTCGAGCTTGCCGCTCAGCATGATGACCAGGCCGGGGTTGGCCGCCGAGTTGAACTGGTCGTTCCCGGTGAACTTCCAGTCGGCGCCGCTGCCTCCGTTCAGCACGACCACGTCACCGGTCAGGCTCGAGGGCTTGCTCGTGTAGTACGTGCCGTTCGCGTTCGCGACGTCGATGAGCGCCTGGAGGTCGTCCGCGCTGAGCGTCGGCTCCGGCACCGTGGGGCCGTAGCCCGTCTCTGTCACGTCGGGCGTGATCTGTCCCTTGTTCGACTGGTAGATCAGGCAGCCGGGGGTAGGGCCGGAGCCACCGTCCGGGCCGCAGCGGACCGAGACGCCGAGCGAGCCGGTGGTGTCCACGATCTGGGCGGAGTGGTTGCCGTTGTTGGTCGTCTCGAACCGTCCGGACAGGACCGCGTACGCCGGCAGGGTGACGGGACGAGGCTCGATGCGGATGAGCCCGACGATCGCGCGATCGCGCCCGCGGACGCGCGCCTGCGCGCGCACCCACATCAGCTTGTCGCCGTTCTGGTCGTAGCGCGGCCGGCCCCCCACTCCGGTGTTGGGATCGCCGAGCAGCGTGTCGGTCCAGTAGGTGTCGGCTTGCGCCGGGTCGGTGCTGTTCCCGTTGTCGCGCACCCACGTGTACCACTGGGTCTCGGAGGGCGCGAAGTCCGATTGGCTGGCCTCGTCGTAGTTCAGCGCCAGCCTCGACGTCTGCGGGCAGAAGTTGTTCGAGTCCGCACCGGTCTTGCAGACGGCGGGATACGGGGACGTGGCCGTGCCGGTCCCGCGCCGGCCCAGGATGAAGATCTGCTGGGTCAGCGCGCCCTCGACGTAGTTGAAGGTCGACTCGCCCTGGCGCTGCTTGCGCGACTGCTGCGTCTGGTTGTCGACCTGCGACATCGCGGCCAGGCCGAGGGCCAAC
>Ga0081538_10000980_pt1 | contig 30353 bp, 28 predicted proteins | sample TabmetS5T2R1_FD_71022 | JGI IMG/M metagenome (GOLD analysis project Ga0081538, IMG submission 71022) | Tabebuia heterophylla rhizosphere microbial communities from the University of Puerto Rico - S5T2R1 | ecosystem: Host-associated > Plants > Roots > Rhizosphere ...
CGCGCGCATCCATTCGAGCGCGCCCCCGCCGACGGCCGCTGCCACGAGCGCGGCGCCCACTGGCGAGACTCCGAGGAGGTAGCCGGCAGCGACTCCGGCGAACGCGACGTGCCCGATGCCGTCACCGACCAGGCTCATGCCGCGTTGGACGAGGAAGAACCCGACCGCCGGTGCGATCAGCCCGATCACCGCGCCTGCAGCGAATGCCAGGCGCATGAACTCGGAGTCAAGCATGCGCATGGGACGGGTCGTGCCAGAGCTCCGGCAGCTCGGAAGGAGACCCGTCGAAGACGATCGACCCGCGCACGAGCACGAGCCGATCGACGTAGCGCTCGATTGCGCCGAACTCGTGGGACACGTACAGCACCGTCACGTTCAACTCACGGTGGAGCCGGTCGAGCAGGGCGGCGAGCGCTTCCTGGGACTCCGCGTCGACGCCGGTCGTCGGCTCGTCCATCACCAGGAGCGCAGGCTCGCCGGCGAGCGCCTTCGCGATGAAGGCCCGCTGCTGCTGCCCGCCGGAGAGCGTGCTCAACGGCTTCCGGGCCAGCTCGGCGAGACCGACTCGCTCGATGGTCCGGGCTACGAGCTCACGGTCACGTCGCCTCAGCGGGCCGAGCAGGGGGCCGGCTGCGAGCCTACCCGCGGAGACCAGCTCCTCGACTGTGATCGGGGTGTCGGTTCCGACCTGCGCGCGTTGAGGGAGGTAGCCCAGCCTCGAGCGTCGCGAAAACCGGCCCGCCGGCTCGCCGAACAGGCGGACCTCGCCACGGGTCGGCGTGAGGAGTCCCAACGCGAGTCGCACGAGCGTCGTCTTGCCGCCGCCGTTCGGTCCCGCGATGGCGACGAGCTCGCCCTGCGCGACGCGGAGGTCGACCCCGGAGAGCACGGGCTGGCCTGGTGCGTACCCGAACCAGACGCCTTTGAGCTCGACCGCTAGCGGCAATCCAGGGCGCGACGTAGCGACGCGAGGTTTTCGCGCATGACCGAAAGGTAGTCGTCACCCCGGCGAAGCTCCTCTTCGTCGAGCCCTTCGAGGGGATTGAGCGCGTCGGTCCTCGCTCCCGTCTCCCTCGCCACCGTCTCGGCGAGCCTCGGCGAGACGAGGCTCTCGAAGAAGATCGTCGTCGCACCGGAGTCGCGCACCTCGTCGACCAGGCGCTCGAGGTCGCGAGGCGTCGACTCGGCCTCGGGAGCGAGACCGGTGAGCGAGATCTGCTCGAGGTCGTAGCGACGCGCGAGGTAGCCGAACGCAGCGTGCGCCGTCACGATCTGTCGCCGCGCGCAGTCGGCCAATCCGTTGCGGTATTCGGTGTCGAGCGCCTCGAGGTCTTCGACGAGCGGTGCTGCCTGCTCCGTCCGCCCGAGCGTCTCGGCGATCGTCCGCACGATGTCGGCGTACCGCATGGGATCGAGCCAGACATGCGGGTCGGCCTCGAGCTCGCCCTGCGCATCCGCCGGACGAAGCAGCTTCTCACCCTCGAGGAGGTCGATAGTTGTGCCGTCGGCGCCCTCGACCGCGTCCTCGACGGCAGGCTGGAAGCCCGAGCCCAGGTAGAGGACGACGTCGGCGGAGCGGAGGTCCTCGACCTCCCGCGGCCCGAGCTCGACGTCGTGCGGCTCGACGCCCGGTTTCGTCAGGTTGCGAACCTCGACCGCCTTCCCGCCCACGCGCTCGGCCGCCCACGCCAGCGGATAGAACGCGGCCTCGACCGTCGTCCTATCGTCAACGGACGAGTCCGAACCCCCGCAGGCGGTCAGCGAGACGATGCAGATGAGAACGAGAACGATTCTCGACATGAGCAACGACGCGGAGCCTACCACGAATGAGAATCGCTATCATCTTCGTGTGAACTGGCCTGACCACGCGGAGGCCGTCCTTGGTGACGCCGGCTACAGGCATGGGCGGGCGCGGGCGGCCGTGATCGACGCGCTCGCCGACGAGCGCTGCTGCCTGACGGCCCAGGAGATCCACGACCGCGTTCGCCTCGAGCGGCCGCGGGTCGGCATCGCCAGCGTGTACCGCGCGCTCGAGACCCTCGTCGAGCTCGGGCTCGTGCATCGGCTCGAGCTTGGCTCCGGGGGTGCCCACTACGAGCCGGCCGCCGCGACCGGCGATCATCATCATCACCTGGTCTGCGGCGACTGTGGCCGAGTCGAGCCGTTCGCGGACGATCGGCTCGAGAACGCGATCGACAAGGTCTCAGCGAACGCGTCGTTCCGGATCCACGGCCACGACGTCGTCCTCCGCGGCGCGTGTGACGCCTGCGCGGGTTGACGGCCGGCCCGGGAGGAGACATCCCGCCGAATTGCCCATAATCTGAAGACGGTGGTCGGGCGACCCGCATTCCTCGTCGGCCTGCTCGCGTTCCTGGCGCTGACCGGCTCTTCGGGCACTGCCGGTGCTCCGTCGGCGCCGACCGCAGGCACGCCGAGCGCCGAGGCCTTCGGCATCTCCGTCTCCGCGCCGGGCATCGGCAGCGCCTCGGCCGGCGGGGTCACGGCGCCGCCGAACGCATCGACGAGCGGCAGTCTCGCCTTCCCCGGCGACGGGTCGATCGCGAGTGCGGCGTCGGTCTCGTCGTCCGTCACGGGCTCGGCGGGGAGCACGACGGCGGCGACCGCGTCGGTTCAGGTCTCCGGACTCTCGTTCTTCAACGGCGAGATCACGGTCGGCTCGGTGACGGCCCGAGCCGCGGCCCGATCGACCGGCCGGTCGGCCAGCGGGGCCACCTCGGGCTCGGCCGTCAGCGGACTGGTCGTCATGGGACAGCCGGTCGCCGGCACCCCCGGGACCTCAGTGGCCTACGGGACGTGGGGCTCGGTGTCGGTCCTCCAGCAGTCGTCGTCCCTGTACGGGTCCGCCGGGCGCAAGGGCTACCAGGCCCGCGTCACGGCGCTCGTCGTGCACCTGAACGCCGAGCACGGCGGCGCTCCGGCCGGGACCGACATCGTCGTCGGCTACACCGACGTCGCCGCGGAGATGGCCGCGCCGAAGAAGCCGCCGGAAACGACCCCCCAGGAGGAGGTTCGGCCGAAGCCGAGGCCGAGGCGGGACAAGGAGCAGCCCGAGCCCAAGGAACGCTCGGGCCGGCCGCAGGGGCCGCCGCCGGTTCAGGAGATCCCGTTCGGCGTGCTCCCGAAGCTGACCGCCGGACGGTACGTCTTCCCGGTCTACGGGCAAGCCTCGTACACGAACACCTTCGGTGCTCCGCGCGCGAACACGGGCTGGCACCACGGTGAGGACATCTTCGCCCCGCTCGGCGCGCCGATCCTCGCCGTCGCCGACGGGATCGTCTACTCCGTGGGCTGGAACGACGTCGGCGGGCTGCGGCTGTGGCTCCAGGACCAGGCCGGGAATGAGTTCTACTACGCGCACCTCTCGGCGTACTCGCCGCTCGCCGTCAACGGCGCGCAGGTCCGTGCCGGGGAGGTGCTCGGCTTCATGGGCAACACCGGAGACGCCGAGCACACGCCGTACCACCTGCACTTCGAGATCCACCCGGCATCGATGCTCTACTTGGGCTACGACGGCGCCGTCGCGCCGTACCCCTACTTGAACGCCTGGAAGCGGTTGGTCGACCTCTCGCTGACGACCGTGTCAGGCTGGGCGCCTCCGATCTCGGACTCGAGCAGGGCCCCGAGGCCCGGCGCGATCCTGCTCCAGTCCCGCGACATCTCGACCGCGACCGGCCTCGACCCAGGCTCGCTGCGCCGCGCGATGCGGGCGGTCCCGGAGAGTGAGGCCGACGGCTCGCTCCAGGGACTGGCCGCCCGCGGGCACGAGGCGCCGCGCACGCTCACGCGCGCAGTCGGCGGACCGAACTAGGTCGTCGGCGCGCCGCTGCTGCCGTTCCCGGTCGGCGCTGCGCCGAGGTCGGGCTCGCCGCCGAAGACCTTGTCTGAGAGCCACCGGCGGGTCTGAGGCCCGGTCACGGGGTTGAAGAGGATCCCGAGGGCGATCCCGGTCAAGAGGAGCAGCGCGTTCCGTGCCGTGTGCTCGCTCTTGCCCTGGACGCGGTTCGCCGCGGTCTTCAGGTCGTCGATCGCAGACCGAAGGTTGTCCTGGAGGTCCTGGTCGGTTGCGAACCGCGCGGCCATCGCGGAGGGCCTGCGGCCCACGATGAGCTCGTCGTAGATCTCACGCGCGGCCGCGAGCGCGCTCTTCACGCTCTCGCGGACCTCTTCGTCCTCCAGTGCTCGCTTCACGTACGGGCGGGCGACTGCGATCGTGTCCTTCGCTCTGGCCATCTTGGCCGTCCTTTCGTCTGTGGCTTTTCAAGCGGCTTACCCGACGGCCGAAGCCTACAAACGATGCTCCGAAGCGGTCGCCGCCGCCTGCTCGCGCGATCCTACGCGCCGCGGCCTGCTCAGGGGCGAGGCGCCGTCGAATGCGGCGCTCAACACCTCGTCGACGTGCTCGGCGAGCACGAACTCGATCTCCTTCCGCGCCTCGCTCGGCAGGTCCTCGAGGTCGGGCTCGTTCTCCCTCGGCAGGACGACCTTGTGGACGTTGGCTCGCTGGGCGGCGAGCACCTTGTCGCGGACGCCGCCGATCCCGAGCACCTGACCCGAGAGCGTGACCTCTCCGGTCATCGCCACGTCCTCCGAGACCGGACGCCCGGTGACGAGGGAGACGATCGCGGTCACCATCGTGATCCCTGCCGACGGCCCGTCCTTCGGAACGGCGCCGGCCGGAACGTGGACGTGGATGTCGTGCTCGGCGAACCAATCCGGATCGAGACCGAGGACCTCGGCGTGCGACCGGACCCAGGAGAGCGCCGCCTGCGCCGACTCCTGCATGACCTCGCCGAGCTGGCCGGTGACGTTCAGCCGCCCGCGGCCCGGATACGCGCTCGCCTCGATGAACAGCACGTCGCCGCCGACGGCGGTGACGGCGAGACCGGTTGCGACGCCGGGGTCGGACGTCCGACGGCGCACGTCCCCGGCGAAGCGGCGTGGTCCGAGCCAGCTCCGCACCCGGCGCTCGTCGATCCTTGCTGCTCCCTTGGCCTTGCCCTCGGCCACCCGTCGCGCCGCCTTCCGCGCGAGCCCGGCGATCTGCCGCTCGAGGTTGCGAACGCCCGCCTCCCGTGTGTACTCGCGGATCACCGTGCGCAGAGCGTTCTCGGTGATCGTCACCTGCGAGGGATCGAGGCCGTGGGCGTCGAGCTGCTTTGGGACGAGGTACTTGCGCGCGATCCCGAGCTTCTCCTCCTCGGTGTAGCCCGAGAGGTGGATGACGTCCATCCGGTCGAGCAGCGGTCCCGGAATCGTCTCGAGCTGGTTCGCGGTCGTGATGAACAGGACCTTGGAGAGGTCGAACGGCAGGTCGAGGTAGTGATCGCGGAACGTCGCGTGCTGCTCCGGGTCGAGCACCTCGAGCATCGCGCTCGCGGGATCCCCACGATAATCGGCACCCATCTTGTCGATCTCGTCGATCAGGAAGACGGGGTTGCGGGACTCCGCGTCACGGAGAGCGCGGATGATCGTCCCGGGCATCGCACCGATGTACGTGCGCCGGTGTCCGCGGATCTCCGACTCGTCGCGGACACCGCCGACCGAGATCCGGACGAACTCGCGGCCCAGCGTTCGCGCGATCGACTGGCCGAGCGACGTCTTGCCGACGCCGGGCGGGCCGACGAAGCAGAGAATCGAGCCCGAGACGTCGCCCTTCAGCTTCGCGACTGCGAGCGATTCGATGATTCGGTCCTTGACCTTGTCCAGGTCGTAGTGGTCCTCGTCGAGGATCGTGCGCGCGCGGTCGAGATCGAGGTTGTCCTCGGTCGTCGTCGCCCACGGGAGCGACAGGATCCAGTCGAGGTAGGTCCGGATGACGCCGTACTCGGCCGAGGCCGCCGGCAGGCGCTCGAGGCGCCCGAGCTCGCGATCGACGGCCTTGCGGACCTCCTCGGGAAGGTCGGTCTGGCCGACTCGGTCCCGTAGCTCCTTCAGCTCTGCCTGCTCGGGATCGCCCTCGCCGAGTTCCTCCTGGATCGCCTTCAGCTGCTGGCGCAGGAAGTACTCGCGCTGGCCCTTCTCGAGCTCCGACTGGACCTGAGACTGGATCTTCGTCCCGAGCTCGAAGACCTCGAGCTCGCGGCTGAGGATGGCGGAGATCGCCAGCAGGCGCTTCTCGACGTCCGGCTCCTCGAGCAGCTGCTGCTTCTCGTCCGTCTTCAGGCGGAGCGTCGAGGCGACGAGGTGCGACAGCGCGCTCGGGTCGTCGACGTTCGCAGCTGCCAGCTCGAGCTCGGCGGGCAGGTACGGCACGAGGCCGACGATCCGGCCGAACTGCATCTGGACGTTGCGGGTGAGCGCCTCCAGCTCCTTCGTCTCGGCGACGACGTCGGGAAGCACCGACACCCCGCCGACGAGGTACGGCTCCTCCTGAACGCGTGAGTCGACCCGGATCCGCTGGAGGCCCTGGACGAGGATGCGAAGCGTCCCGTCGGGAACCTTGATGAGCTTGTGCACGATCGCGGCCGTGCCGATCTCGTAGAGGTCGTCCCAACCGGGCTGCTCCGCGTCCGGAGTCTTGACCGTCACGAGCGCGACCATCCGGTCCCGCGCGACGACGTCGTCGATCAGCGCGATCGAGCGCTCCTGGCCGATCGCGAGCGGCGTGGCCGAGTCGGGGAAGACGACCATCTCCTTGAGCGGGAGAACCGGGAGCGTCGTCGGGATCTCGATCTCGGCGGCGCCGGCGATCTCGGTCGTCTCGAGCTCGAGGTCGGTCACGCGGTGTCCTTCCGGCCCGTGCCGCGAATCTCGATCGGCACGCGCTGCGCGTCGGGGGACTTGGGAGTGATCGGCATCACGATCGTCAGCAGGCCGCGCTCGTACTGCGCGTCCGCCTGTGAGAGATCGACATCCTCGGGGAGCTGGACGACCCGCTCGAACGGCCCGTACTCGACCTCCATCTGCTGGTAGACGCGGCCCTCGCGCTCCTCCCGCGGGCGCTCGCCGGAGATGGTCAGCGTGCGCCCCGCGGCGTTCACGTTCACCTGCGCGGGATCGATGCCCGCGATGTCCATGACGACCGTGAACTGGGGTGGATCGTCGGTCCGGAAGCAGTCCAGCTGGGGGCGAAAACCGTGGCGCAGGCCGCTCAGGCGCGAGACCTGCCAGAGGTCTGCGAACAGCTCGTCGATCTCGTCCTTGAGCAGCTTCCTTCTCGCCATGCGCGTCGGTGAATCGTAGCCTTGACACGTCCGGCGTCAGGCACTAACTTAGCCGTCACTAGCTTAGTCGGCACTAACTCGTGCGATCGAGGGGTTGAACGCGATGGGAGCCTGGGCGCTGACGATGATCCGGTTCCGCTGGGCCGTCCTCGCGGCCTGGATCGTGCTCGTCGTCGTCTCCGGCATTGCCAGCTCTGGCCTGGCCGACCTTCTGACGAACCGGTTCGTGCTCCCCGGCGCCGAGAGCGAGAAGGCCGGCGAGATCCTCGAGCAACGCTTCGGCCAGAAGCCCGAAGGCTCATTCTCGCTCGTCGTCAAGGGTGAGCCCGGCAGCGCCCAGAGCCTGGTCACTCCCGCCCGCGCCGCCGGCCTGCGGGCCGCGAACGCCCTGGAGACCGGCAAGCTCGCGGACGTTCGGCCCGTGGCCGGCGACGTCGTCACCGCGCGCATCGTCTCGCAGCTCCAGCCGGCAGACGCCAAGGGCTACACGGGGAAGATGCGCGAGGCGGCGGGCGAGATCCCCGGCGCCGAGGTCTACCTCACCGGCCAGTCGGCGATCGAGAGCGACCTCGAGCCCGTCCAGAACCGCGACCTCTTCGTCGGCGAGGTGCTGATCGCGATTCCGATCGCGCTCGTGATCCTGATCTTCGTCTTCGGGACGCTGTCGTTCCTGCTGCCCTTCATGCTCGCCGCGGTTGCGATCCCGACCACGCTCGCCTGCGTCTGGGTGTTCGCGAACTTCATGACCCTCTCCACGTACCTGACGAACATGGTCACGCTGATCGGGCTCGGCATCGCGATCGACTACTCCCTGCTGATGGTCTACCGCTACCGCGAGGAGCGGAGGGCGGGCCGCTCGAAGGAGGACGCCGTCTCGGCGACGATGGAGACCGCGGGCCGCGCCGTGGTGTTCAGCGGAACCGCGGTCGCGATCGGCCTCGCCCTGATGCTCTTCATGCCGCTGCCGTTCATGCGCGGCTTCGGCCTCGCCGGCCTGCTGATCCCGCTCGTCTCCGTGCTCGCGGCGGTGACGCTCCTGCCGGTGCTGCTGTACTGGCTCGAGGACCGGCTCGACCGCGTCCGCCTCGTGCCGAAGCGGGTGATCGAGCGGCGCGAGGACTCGGAGCGAAGCTTCTGGGCCCGGCTCGCGGGGACGATCATGCGCCGCCCCGTGCTGTTCGCGGCGGGCACGACCGCGCTCCTGCTCGCGCTGGCGACGCCGGTTCTCACGCTCCAACTCGGGCCGGGCTCGAACGAAGGGATCCCGCAGGACCTCGAGTCGGTCCAGGGGCTCAGCGTGCTCACCGAGGCCGTCGGCGAAGGTGCCCTCTCCCCGACCGACATCGTCATCGACACCGGCCGTGACGGCGGCGCGTCGGATCCAGCCGTGGCCGCCGGAGTCGAGCGGCTCGCCAGCCTTCTTCGCGGCGACTCCGAGGTCGCCGACGTCGTCGCTACGGGGCCGCAGGTCTCCGAGCCGAGCGGCCGCTACCTGCACGTGCAGGCGATCGGAAAGCACGAGTACGGCCTGCCGAAGTCACAGGAGTTCGTCGACCGGCTGCGCGACGTGATCATCCCGGCCGCCGCGTTCCCCGCCGGCGTCGAGGTCCTGGCCGGAGGGGGCCCGCCGTTCGGCGTCGATTTCCTCGACATCACGTACGGCGCCTTCCCGTGGCTCGTCCTCGCCGTGCTGCTGCTCACCTACATCCTGCTCGTCCGCGCCTTCCGCTCCCTGCTGCTGCCGCTGAAGGCGATCGTGCTCAACCTGCTCTCGATCGGAGCCGCGTACGGGATCCTCGTCCTCGCCTTCAAGCTCGGCGCCGGCGAGCCGTTCGGGCTGACGCAGTTCGACCAGATCGAGGGCTGGATCCCGGTCTTCCTGTTCGCGATGCTCTTCGGGCTCTCGATGGACTACGAGGTGTTCCTCGTCAGCCGGATGCGAGAGGAGTGGGACGCGACCCGCAACAACGAGCTCGCGGTCACCCAGGGCCTGGCCAAGACCGGCCGGCTCGTCACCGCTGCCGGGCTGATCATGTTCGCGGCCTTCATGGGCTTCGTCGCCGGGTCGATCGTCGGGCTCCAGCAGTTCGGGCTCGGCCTCGCCGCGGCGATCCTGATCGACGTCACGATCATCCGCGCGCTGCTCGTGCCGAGCGCGATGAAGCTGTTCGGCCGCTGGAACTGGTGGCTGCCGCCGGGCGTCGCGAAGATCTTCCGCGTGGAGCCCTCGCCGCTCGAGGGCCCGCCGACGCCGGCGCTCCGCCCGTCAGGCCGCTGAGTCTCGACGGCGCCGAGTAGCATCCTGCGCCGATGAAGGGCGTCATCCTCGCCGGCGGGAAGGGCACGCGCCTGAGCCCGCTCACGCGTATCACGAACAAGCACCTGCTGCCGATCTACGACCGGCCGATGGTCACCTACGCGATCGAGGCGCTCGTCGCGGCCGGCGTCAGCGAGATCATGCTCGTCACCGGCGGAACGCACGCGGGCGAGTTCTTCCGGCTGCTTGGGAACGGGCACCACCACGGCATCGACCGGCTCTTCTACGCCTACCAGGAGGAGGAGGGCGGCATCGCCGACGCCCTCGGACTGGCGGAGCGGTTCGGGCGGGGAGACCGCATCGTGGTGATGCTGGCCGACAACGTGTTCGAGCGCTCGATCCGCCTGCCAATCGAGAACTTCGAGCGCCAGGAGCGCGGCGGCCGCATCGTGCTGGCCCGGCTGCCGGAGCCCGAGCACCTCCGGCACCTCGGCGTCGCCGAGCTCGACGGCGACCGGGTCATCCGCATCGTCGAGAAGCCGGAGCAGCCGCCGAGCGAGTACGCAGTCACCGGGGTGTACTTCTACGACGAGGCCGTCTGGGACGTGATCCCCACGCTGAAGCCGTCGGGACGTGGCGAGCTGGAGATCACGGACGTCAACAACTGGTTCATCGATCAGGGGACGATGGAGTACGACGTCGTCGAGGGCTTCTGGGGCGATGCGGGGGAGTCGATCGACGCCTACTACGCCGTGAACGACTTCGTGCGGACGAACGGCGCCAACAAGCAGTGATGGAGGGGATCGAGGTCTTCCCGTTGCGCCGCTTCGAGGACGGGCGCGGGTGGTTCGTCGAGCTTCGCCGCGAGAGCAAGCTGGCGAAGCGGACCGTGCAGACCAACGTCTCGTTCTCGCGGAAAGGCGTCATCCGCGGCCTCCACTACCACGAGCGGGGCCAGGACGACCTCTTCGCCTGCCTCCAGGGGACGGCGCGGGTCGTCGCGCTCGACCGCGAGACCGGCGAGACGTTCACCCTCGACATCGGTGACGAGAACATGGTCGCCGTCTACCTCCCGGGCTCCTACGCGCACGGCTTCGAGGCGCTGACGGATCTCCTCTTCTGCTACCACGTCACCGAGGAGTACGACCCGGCCGACCCGGACGAGCATGAGGTCCCCTGGGACGACCCCCGGGTCAAGCACCTGTGGAGCACCCAATCGCCGATCCTCTCGGAACGGGACGCGGCGGCATCCTCATAACCGGCGCCGGGGGCCAGCTCGGGACCGCGCTGACCGAGGTCTTTCCGGAAGCGCGGCCGCTGACGCGGGCCGAGTGGGACGTCGCCCGGCCGTACCCGCTCGACGGGCAACCGGACCTGGTGCTCCACGCGGCGGCGTGGACGAAGGTGGACGATGCCGAAGCCGATCCCTCCGCGGCCGGGGCTGTCAACGTCGCCGGCACGCGGAACGTGGCCGCGCTCGGCGCGCCGGTCGTCTACTACTCGACCGACTACATCTTCGACGGCCGAAAACGCGAGCCCTACGTCGAGAGCGACACGCCGAATCCGCTCAGCGTCTACGGGCACACGAAGCTCGACGGCGAACGGGAGATCCGCGACGGCTGGATCGTTCGCTCGTCGTGGCTTTTCGGCTGGACGGGGCACAACTTCGTCCGCACGATGCTTCGGCTGGGCGCGGAGCGCGACGAGGTCGGCGTCGTCGCCGACCAGCGCGGCTCGCCCACCTACGTCGGCCACCTGGCGAACGCGACGCGCGAGCTCCTCGAGCTCCCGCGCGGCCTCTGGCATGTGGCGGCGCACGGGGAGTGCACCTGGGCCGAGTTCGCGGAGGCGATCTTCGAGGAGGCCGGCCTCGACTGCCGCGTGCGCCGGATCACGACCGCGGACTTCGGCGCCCCCGCGCCGCGACCGGCGTACTCGGTGCTGCGGAGCGAGCGGCCGGAGGCTCCGCGTCTACCGCACTGGCGCGAGGGGCTCCGTTCCTGTCTGGAGCGCCTCGGCGTCTAGCGCCAAGCTGTTTCTTCGACGGGGGCGCGGGCCTTGAGCGGCTCCCACCAGTCGCGGCTCGCGGCGTACCACTCCACGGTCTTGCGCAATCCGTCCTCCCACGAGATCTCGGGCTCCCAGCCCAGATCCCGGCGCAGCTTGGAAGAGTCGAGCAGGTAGCGGCGGTCGTGGCCGGGACGATCCGGCACGATCGTCTTCAGCGAGCCGGGCTTGCCGGTGAGCTCGAGAACGAGGTCGGCGATCTCCTCGATCGACGCCTCGAGGCCTGAGCCGACGTTGTACGTCTCGCCGACGCGATCCGACCTCAGGACGAGCTCGATCGCGCGGCAATGGTCACGGACGTGCAGCCACTCGCGCTTGTTCTGCGTCGACGCGTACATCGGCAGCTCCCGGTCGTCGAGGGCGTTGGTGACGAAGAGCGGGATCACCTTCTCGGGGAACTGGTACGGCCCGTAGTTGTTCGAGCAGTTCGTGATCGAGATCGGCACGTCGAACGTCTCGTGGTAGGCGCGGACGTAGTGGTCGGCGGCCGCCTTCGACGCGTTGTAGGGCGTGCGTGGCCGATACGGCGTCTGCTCCGTGAACGCCTCGTCGCTGTCGAGCGCAAGGTCTCCGTAGACCTCGCAGGTCGACACGTGGTGGAAACGCTGCACCTCCGCTCGTCGCGCGGCTTCGAGCAGGAGTTGCGTGCCGAGCACGTTCGTCCGGGCGAAGAGGCCGGGGTCGATGACGGCCAGGCTGTTGTGCGACTCAGCCGCGAAGTTCACGATCGCCTCGACCTCGTGCTCCTCGAGGAGACGCTGATTCAGGTCGAGGTCGGCGATGTCCCCGTGCACGAACGTGATCCGGTCCTCGATGGCTTCGAGGTTCGCGCGATTCCCCGCGTAGGTCAGGAGGTCGAGCGCGACGATCGCGTCGTCCGGATGGCGTTCCAGCCAGTAGTGGACGAAGTTCGAGCCGATGAAGCCGGCCGCGCCGGTTACAAGGAGCCGCACCGGTGGAAGGGTAGTCGCAGATTCGGTGAACCGAACTGACCCCTCGCTGCGAAGGGAGTACGGATGAAGATCAAGACCGGAGTCGTCGTTCTCTCGCTTGCCGCCCTCGCGCTGGGGCTCGCGGGCGCTGCGCCGGCGCGCAACCAGGATCGCGCCGCAGCGGTCACGCGCTGGATCGACGTCGAGCTGGCCGAGATCGCCGCGCACCGCACGAATCCGCCTCGCGCCGCGAGAGGGCTCGCCGTGCTGAGCGTCGCGATGCGCGACGCGTCCCGCCTGCCGCGCAAGTACCGGCGGGCAGCGATCGCCGGCGCCGCAGCGACCGTCATGGCGTACCTGTACCCCGACCGCGCCGACGCGTTCGCCGCGCTCGCTGCCGGAGAGCGTCCGCGCCTCGGTCTCGAGTGGGGGCGCCGGATCGGAGCCCGCGTGGTCGCCCGCGCCCGAACCGACGGGTCCGACGCAGTCTTCCAAGGCACCATCCCGGCCGGGCCGGGGCTCTGGGTGCCGACGCCGCCGGCCTTCGCGCCGCCGCTCGAGCCGCTCGCGGGGACGTGGCGCACCTGGAACATCTCCTCGGGCTCGCGTTTCCGGCCAGGGCCCCCGCCCGCCTTCGGCAGTAGGCGGTATGCCCGAGAGCTGCGTGAGGTCTACGACGTCGCGCTCGGTCTGACGCCGGAGCAGAAGCGAATCGCCGATTTCTGGGCCGACGGTCCCGGAACGGTCTCGCCGCCCGGGCACTGGAACCAGATCGCCCTCGACCTGATCCGTTCCGATCGCCTCTCCGAACGGGACGCTGCGCAGCTCCTGGCGGCGCTGAACACAGCGCAGGCGGACGCCTTCATCGCCTGCTGGGACGCGAAGTACGCCTACTGGTCCGAGCGACCGGTGACGGCGATCCGCCGCGAGCTCGACCCGTCGTTCCTGCCCTACGTCACGACGCCGCCGTTCCCGTCGTACGTCTCCGGCCACTCGACGACCTCCGGCGCAGCGTCGACGGTGCTCGCCGCGCGCTTCCCACGTGCCGCGCGGCAGCTCCGCGCCTGGGCCGACGAAGCGGCGGTGTCACGGCTCTACGGCGGGATCCACTTCCGCAGCGACAACGACGCCGGGCTCACGCTGGGCCAGAAGGTCGGACGAGTTTCCGTCGACCGGTACGACCTGCGTCGCGGCTAGTCGCCTTCTCCGTCCTCGCAGCGCCGTCGCGCGTCCCTGATCTCCTTCCGGTTGCCCTGGATCTCCTCGGACCGGTCGAGGTACGGGATCGCCTCGTCGCACCGGCCCTGCTCGACGAGCGCGCGTCCCAGGTTGTAGTTCGCGTACGCCTCGTAGAGCTCGCCTGACCCCGCCAGCGCGGCGACAGCCTGGCGGGCCGCGGCTTCGGCCTCGGGCCACCGCTCCTCGCGCAGAAGCTGGGTCGCCTGGTCGGTCAGCTCGACCCCGTTCGCGGCCGAGGGAGGAGGCGGCGGCGGAGGGGGAGCGGGCGTCGGGGCGGTCGTCGTCGTCGCCGGTGCGGTCGTCGTCACCTGGGTCGTCACCGTCGTCCCGGGCTGGGTGATCGTCTGACTGCTGACGACGGTGGTCGTCTGCGGCTCCCCGTCCCCGAAGACGCCGGCCAGAGCGAGCCCGCCGCCGAGGAGCAGCGCGGCGAGGAGCGCCGGCACCGCCCAAATCAGCCGCGACCGCCGCTGCTCGGCCCCGGCGGGCGGCGCAAGAACGTCCTGCCGCATCGTCGTCCCAGCCGCCTGGTGGAGGCCTTCACGAAGGTCGGCGACGAAGTCGACGGCCAGCGGGTAACGCGCCGCCGGATCCTTCGCCAGCGCCCGGCGAAATACCGGATCGAGCGCACGCGGGAGCCCGTCGGCGGAGATCGGCGGTACCGCCGCGTGGACATGGCTGGCCGCCTCGGCGGTCAGGCTCTCCGACTCGAACGGCCTCCGCCCGGTCAAGAGCTCCCAGGCGACGACGGCGAGGGCGTAGCGGTCGCTTGCCGGCGTCGCCCGCTGTCCGAGCGCCTGCTCCGGCGACAGGTAGCCGGCCGTGCCGAGGACGGTGCCGGTCATCGTCAGCGAGTCGAGGCCGACGGCGCTCGCGACCCCGAAGTCGGCGACGTGGACGTCGCCGCGGTCGTCGAGGAGGAGGTTGCCGGGCTTGACGTCGCGGTGAACGACCCCCAGCGCATGGCCGGCGTCGAGTGCCTGGGCGGCCTGCCCGAGCCAGCGAAGCGCCTCGGCGGTCGTCGGCCGTCCCGTCCGCAGGCGGTCCTCCAGCGAGCCGCCTTCCAGGAGCTCCATGACGATGAACGGCTGCTCCTCCGCCTCGCCGACGTCGAAGATCGTCACCGTGAACGGCGCGTTCGAGAGTCGGGCGGCGGCGAGCGCCTCGTTCTTGAAGCGGCGCCTGATGTCCTCGTCGTCGGCGTAGCGCTCCGCGAGGAGCTTGAGCGCCACCGTGCGCCCGAGCGCGCTGTCGGTCGCGCGGTAGACGTCACCCATCCCACCGCGGGCGAGGTGCCGGACGTCCCGGTAGCGGGACGGGAAGATGTCGGTGCGGACCGCCATGGCGAGTCATGTTGCCCGAGCAGCCGTCGTGAAAACCCTGTAAAGGAACGGAGGACGCACAGATGGATGCTGTAGCCTCGGAAGGGGTTGTCCTGCGGAAACTCGGGTCGCTTACATGTCTCGCACGATCGTCGTGACAGCAGGAATCATCTGCGGCTTCCTCGCTGCGGGGCTCGCGTCTGGGGGCTCCGCCGGCCGGGCGCCGCGTCCGTCGCCTCCGGCCGGGCCGCTGCCGGGCGAGCCGGTCTTCGTCATCAACGGCCGCGGCTGGGGCCACGGTGTCGGGATGAGCCAGTGGGGGGCGAACGGCTTCGCGCGGCGCGGGTCGCCGTATGACCGGATCCTCGGGCACTACTACCGCGGGACGACGATCGGCGAGGCGCCGGTGGCAAAGGTCCGCGTCCTGCTCCGCGTCGGGCGGCGCTCGCTCACGATCGCCTCCGAGTCGCCGTTTCGCGTCCGTGACGCGAACGGCAAGCTGTGGGCGCTCGCGGCGGGGAAGCAGGAGCTCGGGCCTGCGCTGAAGGTGCAGACGAAGGGCGCCAAGCGCAAGGTCAAGCTCGCTGGCCCGTTGGAGTTCCTCCCGGGCACCGAGCCGCTGCGCCTCGATCGGCCCTACCGCGGCTCGATTCGCGTCGATGTGCAGCGCGGCCGGTTGCGGGCGATCAACGTCGTCGGCCTCGAGCCCTACCTCTACGGCGTCGTTCCGGCAGAGGTGCCCGACGACTGGCCCGCCGAGGTCCTCAAGGCGCAGGCCGTGGCGGCCCGCACCTACGCCCTTGCAACGCGGAAGTCGGAGGGTGCGTTCGACCTCTACGACGATGTCCGCAGCCAGGTCTACCGAGGCATCGACGAGGAGGAGGCCTCGACGAACCAGGCGGTCGACGAGACGGCGGGCGAGGTGCTCCTCTACAACGGACGGATGGTGATTACGTACTTCCACTCGACGTCCGGCGGGCGGACCGCGTCGATCGCCGACGTCTGGCCGGGCTCGAACCCCGTGCCGTACCTCGTCTCCGTGGAGGACCCGTACGACTCGCTCTCGCCGCATCACATCTGGGGGCCGGTCGTCGTGCCGGCCGCCCGCCTCGACCGCGTGCTGAAGGCGCCGGGGCGGCTCCTGGACGTCAGGACGACGGTGAATCCGTCCGCACGCGTTGACACGGTCAACGGGATCGGGTCGCTCGGCGAGGCCGGGGTTCGGGCCGCGGATGTTCGCCGCGCGCTCGGTCTTCGCTCGACCTGGTTCCGGATCGGCGTCCTCCAACTGGCTTCGCCCCCGAAGCCCCTTGCCTACGGCGTCGCCGGCAAGCTCACCGGTCTGGCTCGCGGTCTCGGGCGGCCGGTTCTCGAGCAGCGGACTCCGGCGGGCTGGCGCACGGTCGCCGCGGTGAAGCCGCTGGCGAACGGGACCTTCTCGGTCGCCTTGCGGGCAACCGCGACCGGCCAGTACCGGCTGAACACGGGGACGGCCCAGACCGCGCTCACTCGCGTCGGCGTCGCGCCCCGAATCGCGCTGACCCCGGTTGTGGATCCGATGGAGCTCCGCGGGACGGTGCGCCCGGCGCTCGCGGGTGCCGGCGTCGAGATCCAGCGCCAGAGCGGCCGGGGCTCCTGGCTGACCGTCGGGCGGGCGACCGTGAACGCCCAGGGCGCGTTCGCGGCGGCGATTCACGTCCCGCCGGGGAGCTACCGCGCGCGCATCCCGGCCCCGGGCCGCGGACTGGTCGCCGGCACGAGCCCGACGCTGGTGGTGGCCGGATGACGCGTCGACTGCTCGTGCTCGCCGTCGGCGCCGCGCTCATCTATCCGGCGGCGGCCGACGCCGGACGGTTCGCGGTCGGCGTCGCTCCCGGTGCGGATGCCCACTCGCTGGCGGCTGCGTTGGCCGCTCGGACCGGCGGCTCGGCCTCCGTGATCGGGCCGTTCGCCGTCGCGCTGTCGGCGCCCGACGCCCGTGGTATCGGCGGCCTGCCCGGCGTCGCGTACGTCGAGCGCCTGACGACGGGCAGACAGCTCTCCTTTGCGCCCAACGACCCGCTCTACTCGCGGCAGTGGTACGTCCCCGCCGTCCGCGGCTTCGACGCCTGGCTGCAGCGGCCGACGTGGCTGCGCGGGAGGAGGATCGCCGTGATCGACTCCGGCATCGACGGGACCCATCCCGAGTTCCAGGGCCGGATCGCCGGCGCGAAGAGCTTCGTCGGCGGCAGCGCGCTCCGCGACCCGCGGGGGCACGGCACGTTCGTCGCCGGCCTGATGGTCGCGCGCCTGGACAACGGCGAAGGCATCGCCGGGCTCGCGTTCCCGGCGCAGCTCCTCGTCGCGAAGGTGGTCCGCAACGACGGCATCGTTCCGCTCGAGGCCGAGGCCAGGGCGATTCGCTGGGCCGTGGACTCGGGAGCGCGGGTGATCAACCTCAGCCTCGGCGGCCTCCGCGACCCGCTCGACCCGAACCACGACAGCTACTCGGCCCTCGAGGCCGACGCGGTCGCGTATGCCGTGCGCCACGGCGCCGTCGTCGTTGCGTCGGTCGGGAACGGCGACCAGGCTCCGGAGCAGCCGTGGCGCTACGCCAGCTACCCCGCGGCGCTCCCGCACGTGCTCGGCGTCAGTGCAATTTCTCGCGACGGCAACGTGCCCGCCTTCTCGAACCGTGACGTGCTCTACAACGACATCGCCGCGCCGGGCGACGAGCTCGTCTCGACGCTTCCGAAGCCCCTCACCGCCCTAAGGACGACCTGTTTGCCTCAGGGGTACTCCGACTGCGGCCCGGTCGAGTTCCGGAACCCGCAGGGAACGTCCTTCGCGGCCGCGATCGTCTCCGCTTCGGCCGTCCTCGTCTGGAGCGAGTGGCCGGCGCTGCGCGCGGAGCAGATCGTCGGGCTGCTGGAGCGGTCCGCGGTCGACATGGTCCCGGCGACCGGTTGTCGGCGGTGCGGCTTCGCCCGGGACAGCCTGACCGGCTGGGGCCGGCTCGACGTGACGAGGGCGATCCAGTGGCCGGGCGCTCTGCCGCCGATCGATCGGCTCGAGACGAACGACGACGCCGGCGCACGCGCCCGGCGCGTGAAGCGGAGGAAGCTCACGGCGAGCCTCGACTTCTGGAACGACCAGAACGACGTCTACGCCGTGCGGCTCCGAAAGGGCCAGCGGCTGCGCCTCGGCCTGAAGGGTGTCGGCAAGGCGGGCCCGGACCTGAACCTGGCGATCTGGCGGCCGGGAACGAAGCGAGTCGACCACCAGCGCTCCGTCGCGCAGCTCGCCGGGTACTCGAACCGCCCGGGAGCGAGCGAGCGTCTGGTACACCGCGCCGCGAAGGCCGGCGTCTACTACGTCCAGGTGAAGATCTCGACCCCGGGCGGGGGGTCGTACGTGCTGACGCTACGGCGCCAGTAGCTCGTCGTCCGGGACCTCGCGGATCTGCCGCGCCGGGTTCCCGACGACGACGGCACGCGCGGGGACGTCGCGGATCACTACCGCGCCGGCGCCGACGAACGCCTCCTCGCCGACTTCGATCCCGGGCAGGAGCACCGCCCCGCCTCCGATGCGCGCGCCGCGGCGGATCGTTGGGCCCCGGCGCAGGGCGTGTCGCCGCTCCGTCCGGCCCATGAAGTTGTCGTTCGTCGTGACGACGCACGGCGCGACGAACACGTCTTCCTCGAGCGTCGAGTAGGCGGTCACGTACGCGTTCGCCTGGATCTTCGTGCGGGCGCCGATCGTCGTGTCGTTCTCGACGAGGGACCCGCGGCCGACGACGACGTCGTCGCCGACCACGCAGCGCTCCCTGACGCAGCTCTGGTCTCCGATGATCGCGCCGGCACCGATCCTCGTCCCGGCGAAGACGACCGCGCCGGTGGAGACGATCGTGCCGGCGCCGAGCTCGAGCGGCGGTAGCTCCTCCCGCGCGGTGGTCGAGCGGGGTGAAAGCGCCGGCTGCTTCCCGAGGACGACGTTGTCGCCGATCCGGCAGCCCTCGCCGATGACGGTGCCGGGGTAGACGACGACGTTCTCGCCGGCCTCGTAGTCGCTCATAGGGCCGTTGCCCTATGAGCGGTGGAGGGGTGTCGCGGGGGGAACCGGGAGGTTCCACCCGCCAGGCTGGAAGGGGGTCCGTGGGGGAAACGGTTCGTTTCCCCCACGAACGCGAGCCGAAGGTGAGTGTTGCTCACGCGGGGGCGCGTTCCAGGCTGAGCTGGAGCTGCTCGAGGACTCTGACGACGCCCGCACCGGCCCGTGCCGCGGCCAGCGGGTCGCCGTCGCCCGCAACGAGCGAGAGGAAGTGCGTGCACTCGAGCCGGAGCGGCTCGTCGTTCGCAACCTTCGGGATGTAGATGTCGCCCGTCCGCGTCCGCCACTCGCCGTAGCTCTCGGCGCGCTGCTCGGTGCCCTTGTCGTACACGGTGACCTTGCGCTCCAGCTCCATGTCGTCGAAGACGGCCATCTTGTTGCGGCCGACGACGGTCATCTTCCGCATCTTGTGCGGGTCGAGCCAGGACAGGTGCATATGCGCGACGACGCCGGAAGGGAAGCGCAGGTAGGCGAAGACGACGTCCTCGACGCCTTCATGGATGAAGGACTCGCCGCGGGCCCAGACCTCCGAGGGCTCCTCGCCGACGAGGTGCAGGATGACCGAGAGGTCGTGGACGCCGAGCGACCAGAGCGCGTTTTCGTCCTTGCGGATCTGACCGAGGTTCTGGCGGTTGCCGTAGATGTAGAGCATCTCGCCGAGCTCGCCCGAGTCGATCAGCTCCCGCAGCTTGGCCACCGCGGGGTGGTAGAGGAGGAGATGTCCGGGGAGCAGCACGAGCTCGCGCTCCTCGGCGAGCGCGACAAGCTCGTCCGTCTCCGCCCCGCTCAGCGCGGGCGGCTTCTCCACGAAGACGTGCTTGCCCGCCGACAACGCTCGGCGCGAGAGGTCGTAGTGCGTCGGGACCGGCGTCGCGACCACGATCGCCTGCACGCTCTCGTCCTCGAGCAGGTCGTCGAACCGGTCGGTCGTCCTGGCGCTCGGATAGCGGGCCGCGTAGCGCTCGAGGAGCTCGGGCGAGAGGTCGCAGAGCCAGGCGAGATCCGCGAGGTCGTCGAAGTTCCGGGCGAGGTTCGGGCCCCAGTGCCCGAGCCCGGCGAGCCCGACTTTGATCACAGGCTCCAGACCTTCGGGCTCGCGCGCCCCGCGTCTCCCGTGGCGTTCCGCAGGTCGACGACGACGTGGGCCCTGTCGACCACATCGGCGTAGTCGATCTTCGAGTGCGCCGTCACGATCACGACGCAGTCGTGGGCGGCCGCGTCGAGCTCTACGGACGTGAGCTCGACCTCGGGGAGCTCCGCCACGTAGGGGTCGTGGTATGCGATCTCCGCACCGGCGTTCCGGAGGAGCTCGATCAGCTTCAGCGCCGGGGACTCGCGCGTGTCGCCGATGTCGGCCTTGTACGCGACTCCGAGCAGGAGCACCTTGGAGCCGCTCAGCGAGCGCTGCCGCCCATGGTTGAGCGCCTGCGACACGAGCGAGCGGCAGTAGTACGGCATGTTCTCGTTGACCTTGCCGGCGAGCTCGATGAACTCGGTCGAGAAGTCGTATTCGCGGGCCTTCCACGTGAGGTAGAAGGGGTCGATCGGGATGCAGTGGCCGCCCAGGCCCGGTCCCGGCTGGAAGCTCATAAAGCCGAACGGCTTCGTCGCGGCGGCCTCGATCACCTCCCAGACGTCGATCCCCATCCGCTCACACAGCTGCGCGAGCTCGTTGACGAGTGCGATGTTGACGGCGCGAAAGATGTTCTCCAGCAGCTTCGTGAGCTCGGCCGCCTCCGGCGTCGAGACGCGGTGGACGCTGTCGACCGCGCCTTCGTAGAGCTGCGCCGCGCGCTCGGTGCACGCCGGTGTGATCCCGCCGACGATCTTCGGCACGTTCCTCGTCGTCCAGGTGTCGTTCCCGGGGTCGACGCGCTCGGGCGAGAAGGCGAGGTGAAAGTCGCGGCCGGCCTCGAGGCCGCTGCGCTCGAGGATGGGGAGAACGACGTCGCGGGTCGTCCGCGGATAGGTCGTGGACTCGAGCACGACCAGGTGGCCGGGCCGCAGGTGCTGCGCGACCTCCTCGACCGCGCCCTTGACGATCGAGAGGTCGGGCTCGCGCTGCTTCGAGAGCGGGGTCGGGAGCGCGAGCAGGATCGCGTCGGCGTCGCCGAGCTCTACGTAGCTCGACGTCGCGCGGATCCGGCCTGCCTCGACGAGCGGGCGCAACTCGGCGGAAGGAACGTCCAAGATGTGGCTCTCGCCGCGGTTGAGCGCCGCGACGACGTCCTCGGCGATGTCGACCACGAGGATCGACCGGCCTGCAGCGGCCAGCGTGTGCGCCAGCGGGACGCCCACGTACCCGGCGCCGACGACCGCGACATCCCAGGTGGTGGTCTCGGGCTCCGGCGGGAGTCTTGTCTCGACTTCGCGTTCGAGCATCGTCAAAGGCTAACCAGGCTTTCAGCGATCCTGTCGGCGGCGTGCCCGTCGCCGTAGAGCTCGGGTCGCTCCTCCGGCATGCGGGCCTCCGCGGCCGCCTCGGCGATCGCGTCGGGATCGTCGTCGACGAGAACGTTCGCGCCCACCTCGACCGTGTCCTTCCACTCCGTGGACGGCCGCAGCGTCACGCACGGGATCCCGTACCAGTACGCCTCCTTCTGAAGCCCGCCCGAGTCGGTCAGGATCACCCGAGCCTGCGACGCGAGCGCGGTGAAGTCGAGATATCCGAGAGGCTGGCTCATTCGGACCGGTCCAGGTGCCTGGCCCCGGGACCTGACCGCTGCGGACGTTCTCGGGTGCGCGGGGAGGATCACCGGCCCCTCCACGCGGGCTAGGCCCTCGAGGATCCGGGCCAGCCGATCGGGCCGGACGTTCGCCTCGCGGTGGACGGTGGCGACGGCGTACGAGCCGGGCTCGACCCCGAGCGCGTCCAGGATCGGCGAGCTCTCCCGGGCGAGCGGCGCGAGCCGGAAGCTGGCGTCCGCCATCACGTCTCCCACGACCTCGGTGCGGCCCCGGACGCCCTCTGCGAGCAGGATCGCCCGCGAGCGCTCGTCCGGCGCGAAGAGCAGCGCGGCCAGCCGGTCGACCTCCATTCGGTTGTGCTCCTCCGGCATCGAGAGATCGCCGCTCCGCAGTCCGGCCTCTACGTGCGCGACGGGGGTCTCCCCGGCCGCCCTCGCTCCGGCCAGGGTCGAGTTCGTGTCACCGTAGACGAGCACGTAGTCCGGCCTCTCGGCTGCGACCACGACGGCGATGGCGGCGCGCATCCGCTCGACGTCCGGCGTGTGCAGGTCGAGCGAGTGGGCGGGGGGCGGGAGGTCGAGCTCGTCGAAGAAGACCTGCGAGAGCTCACGGTCGTAGTGCTGGCCCGTGTGGACGACGACCTCGTCGATTCCACGACCCCGAAGCGCGACCGATACCGGCCCGGACTTGATGAACTGGGGCCGGTTCCCGACCACCGACAGGACCCTCATGAGGAGACCCTACGAGGTGGGTGCGAACCAGCCCTTCGACGTGGGGTCGGTCTTGAAGAAGCGCAGCAGCGCCCGCGCCACCTTGGCCGCGCCTGCGGGCGACGGGTGCATCCCGTCCTGCTTGACGTCCGGGCAGGTCCAGGTGAGCCCGTCGGCCCGGCCCTTCTCGCCGTCGGTCCACAGGTACGGCCCCCAACCGATCCAGGGGCCGCGCAGTCGCTCCTGGATCCGGTCCTGGACGAGCCAGCGGACGGCGTAGCCGCTGTCGTAGGCGGCGGGCTCGGGATTCACCGGCGTGATCGCGTAGCCGGCGTACGTCCGGCTGGAGACGTAGATCAGGCGCAGGTTCGGGAAGCGCTGCTGAAGGATCCGGACGATCGCCCGAAGCTGTGCCTGCAGCGCGCGAGCGTCGTCGGGGAAGACGCGGTCTTCGCCGGAGATGGCCGTCTTCAGCCAGACCGCCTGCACCGAGCGTGGGCTGGTGCCGGCCGCCTGGAGCCGCCGGTCGACGGCGCGCCAGTAGCCCGCCGCCGGGCGGGCGATGCGCCGCGCGTCCCAGCCGCCCATGGCACCGTCGACCAGCGTGACCGTCGGGCTCAGCTGGGGATCCTGCTCGGCGAGGCGGATAAAGGGAACGAACTCCTGGGTCGCGTTGGACATGCCGATCGAGAGCAGCACGACCTGGCCCTCGATCGGCCGGACGCGCTTCGCCGCCGCCAGCCCGGCGTTGAGGTATGCGCGCGACGGGCGGTTGAGGCCGTTGGGATAGAGACCGCCGCGGTGGCCCCGATAGGTCCTCTTCCCGCTCAGATCCGTCAGGGGGACGAGGCCGGTCGACGTGATCGAGCAGTCGGCCGCAGACCGAGCCTGGCCGGTCGGAACCGACGTCGCCGCGGCCACCGGGACGAAGGCGAGCGCAGACAGAAGAAGGAGCCGCAGTGCGTTCACATTGAGAGGGTAGTTCCGCGCTGTTAGCGGGCTGTTAGGCCGGGGCTATACTCGCTTGCCGCGGGCCGTTAGCTCAGCTGGTAGAGCAGGGGACTCTTAATCCCAAGGTCGCAGGTTCGATCCCTGCACGGCCCACCTCTCTAACCTCCTGCAAATCGCCACCTTCGAGCGTCGGGCTCTCGAAGTGTCAGCGGGCGCATAGACCAGACATTGACCAGACCGTTCAGGCGGGCGAACAGCAGACCCGCTCCCGCGCCGTCGAGCAGGGGAAGGTCAGCCGTCCAGCCCGGAGGCTCGGAGGCGATGAGGCGATGAGGCGAGCTTACGCCGCGCCGATCTCGTCGTCCCCGATCGCCGAACCGACGGCCCGGTTTCTGGGGAGCCTCCGGGCTGAACTTGTCTGCTGGTTGTGTCGTTAGAGTGGCCCCAGGGGGATGTCCCCAACACGACCTGCAAGAGGACGGCCGAATGAGCGGTTACCCGGTGGCGCGGATTGACGAGATCGACGAGATCGATGACGGCCGCGTCCCTTCGCGGCCCGTCCGGTTCCACTTCGGCATCACGTCGTTCGGCGTCAACGCATTTACAGCTCATCAGGTGGGCGACCGGCTCATCAACGAGCACGACGAGTCGCAGGAGCATGACCTACAGGAGGAGCTTTATCTCGTCCAGCGCGGGCGCGCGACGTTCGAGCTCGACGGCGAGCGCGTGGACGCACCCGCGGGCACACTCGTCTTCGTTCGCCCCGACGTTAAGCGGACAGCGTTCGGTGAGGAGCCGGGGACGACGATCGTTGCGGTCGGCGGAACTCCGGGGAAGGCGTACGAGGCCCAGGGCGGCGAGATCTGGATGCCGCTGCACCATCTCTACGAGTCAGGCCAGTACGCCGAGGCCGCCGATCAGGGACGCGAGTTGATCGAAGCTCATCCCGAGTACGCCGGGCCACTCTACAACCTCGCGTGCTGCGAGAGCCTCGCCGGTCGGACAGACGACGCGATCAGGCATCTCCGGCTCGCGATCGACCGCAAGGAATCGTTCCGTTCGCTTGCTGCCGAGGACAGCGACTTCGACTCGATCCGCGCCGAGGCCGCTTTCAAGGAATTGGTTCAAGGCAACGCAGGCGAGCCGACTACCGGGTAACAGACTCGCATCGGCCGCTTCGGGTGACATTCCCGAACACTGGCCCAGCCGGGGCGATCATCTACTGCCCCGACTGCGCAGCGACCCGAAGCCTCGCTATCGCGTGATGACCATGCGGGTCGAATCGACCGGCGCGTGACGCCGTCGCGCTGAGAGTCCAATAGGCTCCTCCAGACCGACAGAGAGGAGCGACTCATGCCGTTCGAAGTCCCAGCCCTGCCCTACGACTACGCGGCTCTCGAGCCTCACATCGACGAGCAGACGATGCGCGTCCACCACGACAAGCATCACCAGGCCTACGTCGACAATGCGAACAAGGCACTCGAAGGCACCGACTGGGCCGACCGGCCGGCGGAGGAGGTCCTCCAGAGCCTGGACGAGCTGCCCGAGGACGCCCGGATGGCGGCTCGCAACAACGTCGGCGGCCACGCGAACCACTCCATGTTCTGGGAGATCATGAGCCCCGACGGCGGCGGTGAGCCAGAAGGCGCGCTCGCCGAGGCGATCCAGAGCGCCTTCGGCGGGCCCAACCAGTTGATCGAGCAGCTGAACGACGCCGGCGTCAAGCGGTTCGGCAGCGGCTGGTCGTGGCTCGTGGTCGACGGTGGCTCGCTCGCGATCACCTCGACGCCGAACCAGGACTCGCCGATCAGCGAGGGCAAGACCCCGATTCTCGGCATCGACGTCTGGGAGCACGCGTACTACCTCCGCTACCAGAATCGGCGCCCGGACTACCTCACTGCCTGGTGGAACGTGGTCAATTGGCCCGAGGTCGCCAGGCGTTTCGACGCCACGCGCTAAAGAACCGAGGGTTCAAAACCGATAGACGGACCGACCTACAAAGGAGGTCGAGTCCGATGAAAGCTGCGGTTGCGACAGTTTTCGCCTCGTTTCTCCTGGCCCCGAGCGCGTTCGCGGCGGGAGATCCCGAGGTTGCGGCGCTCCAGGTAGGGCTGCGCCAGCACGGCTTCTACACGGGCACGATCGACGGAGTGCTCGGCGGGAGCACGGTCGACGCCGTTCGCCGCTTCCAGAGCAAGCGGGGGCTCGCAGTGGACGGCGTCCCCGGCGCTCGGACCCGAGGCGCGCTCGGCCGCTACGGCACGCAGGCGCCATTCGGTCGCCGCGTCCTCGCGGTGGGCATGCACGGCTGGGACGTTGCGGCGCTCCAGTTCGCGCTGGCCTGGCACGGCTTCCCCTCGGGGCGCCTCGACGGTCACCTCGGCACGTCGACGGCGACGGCATTGCGCAAGTTCCAGAGCTGGGCAGGCCTCGCGAGCGACGGTCGTGCCGGCCCGCAGGTGTTCGCGGCGCTCCGGGCCCCGACGCCGGTGTGTCCGATCGGCCTGACGCCACCGGTCTCCGGGCCCTACACAGACGGGTTCGGGCCGCGCGGGAACCGCTTCCACGGTGGGCTGGACTTCCCGGCCGCCGCAGGGGCTTCCGTCGTCGCGGCCGCGACGGGCCGCGTGGCCTATGCCGGCAGGTACGGCGGCGGGTGGGGACGCCTCGTGATCCTCGCCCACGCGCAGGGGACCCAGACCTTGTACGCGCACTTGTCGCGCATCGCCGTCCGGGCCGGCCAGTACCTGCGCGCGGGCCAACTGCTCGGCGGGGTCGGCGCGAGCGGGAACGCCAACGGGCCGCACCTGCATTTCGAGGTGCAGGTGCGCGGCGCCGCGGTCGACCCGCTCAGCGGCCTCTAGAGCCCAGTCAGCGCGGCGGCGGTGCGTCCTCGACGACTGTCTCGCGCCGGCGGTTGAAGTAGCCGGGACCACCCCAGCTCGACCAGAAGACCAACGAGACCACGAGGCCCGCAAGGCCAACGATCATCAGGATGACTCCGATCGCGTCCACATCGAGGCCGGAGGCTTCGCCGGTCACGCCCCAGATGAGGATCGCGCCGGCCGCGACGAGTAGCAAGCTCACTCCGATTCCCACGTCAATTCCTCCTTGTCAGGCTGCACGTCGTTTTTCGAGCATGGCCTGCCTGACGTACCCGTTCCGTTTCTCCTGCTAACTCGGGCTTCAAGCGGGTAGGCTCGGCCTCGGTGCGCGCGGGATCGCTCATTCGCGTCTTGCTGGTCGCCCTGCTGCTCGCCGCAGCTGCGACAGCGGTCGCGATCTTCATCCCGTGGCTGCCCGACAACGCCTCCAAAGAAGGCGGCCGGATCGACTTCGTGTTCTGGTTCGTGACCGCGATCTGCATCGCGATCTTCTCGGTCGTCGCCTCCCTGAGCGTCTACTCGCTGATCAAGTTCCGCGCCAAGCCCGACGACGACTCCGACGGGCCGCCCGTCCACGGCCACACCGGGATCGAGATCACGTGGACGGTGGTCCCACTGATCCTCGTGATCGCGATGATCGTCGTCAGCTCGGTCGCCCTCGCCCAGAACGACCGGAACCCGTCGGGCTCCATGCGCGTCGAGATCCTCGGCCAGCAGTTCGCCTGGGTCGTGGCCTACCCGCCGGAGGGAGCGACCGAGGACATGGACGGCTTCGTCTGCTTCAACCGGGGCCCGGGCAATGCGATCGAGTTCGCGCGGCGCTGCAAGGCGTCACCGAACCTGCTGCTGCCGCTCGACCGCCCAGCCCGGCTTCATCTGACGGCCAGGGAGGTGATCCACTCCTTCTGGGTCCCCGAGTTCCGCCAGAAGCAGGATGCTGTCCCCGGGCTCGACACGGAGATCACGGTGACACCGACGAAAATTGGCAACTTCCCGTTCATCTGCACCGAGCTCTGCGGTTTGGGTCACGCCCTGATGCGCACCCGGGCTATCGTCATGCCCGAGTCGCAGTTCGAGGCCTGGCGCAGGAGGGGGTCTAGGTGAGCACGGTCGTCGACGAGCACGCGGAGCCGGAGGTGCACGCGCCGCCGAGCCCGCCGAAACCGCGCTGGCGCCGGCTGCTACTCGGCCCCGGCTGGATCCGCGCCGTCTGGATGACGGCCCTCTTCTGGTGGATCGGCTTCGGCATCGTCGTCGGGATCCGCGCGCTCGCCGGGTGGGACCCGGTCGTCTTCTGGGACGCGATCATCGTTGTCGCCGGGCTGACGGCGGCACCGATCGGCTTCCTCGCGGGCCTCGGGGCCTTCGACTACTGGCTGGCGTGGGCGTTCGGCCAGCCGACGAAGCCCGAGGACCACTCGGGGCACGGCGCACGCCGCTGGACCGACTACTTCCGGATCAACACCGACCACAAGGTGATCGGGATCCAATACGTCACGACGACGATCTTCTTCTTCCTCGCCGGCGGTTTGCTGGCGATGCTCGTCCGGGCCGAGTTGGCCCGTCCGGAAGCCGACTTCGTTGATCCCCAGACCTACAACGAGCTCTTCTCGGTCCACGCCTCGCTGATGATCTTCCTCTTTGTGATCCCGGCCTTCGCCGGGCTCGCGAACTACGTCCTCCCGCTGATGATCGGCGCGCCGGACATGGCGTTCCCGAAGCTGAACGCCCTCTCGTACTGGCTGCTCCCGATCGCCGGGATCATGATGCTGACGAGCTTCTTCTTCCCCGGCTTCGGGGCCGGTTGGACGAACTACGCGCCGCTCTCGGTCGAGCAGCCCTTCGGCAACGTCTTCTTCTCGATGGCGGTCCAGTGGGCGGGGGCGTCCTCGATCATGACCGCGCTCAACTTCCTGGTCACGATCATCACGATGCGCGCGCCGGGGATGACGTTCTGGCGCATGCCGCTGCTCGTGTGGGCGAACTTCACGACCTCACTCCTGGTCGTGATCGCGACGCCGTTCATCGCCGGCTCGCAGTTCTTCGTCATGTTCGACAAGCTCATGCACACGAACTTCTTCGACATGACCGAGGGCGGCTACCCGCTCGGGTACCAGCACATCTTCTGGTTCTACTCGCACCCGGCGGTCTACATCATGATCCTGCCGGGGTTCGGGATCGCCTCCGAGGTGATCTCGACGATGTCGCGGAAGCCGATCTTCGGCTACCGCCTGATGGCGCTCTCGCTCGTCGCGATCCTGATCCTCGGCTTCTCGGTCTGGGCGCACCACATGTTCGTCGCCGGGATGGCGACCTGGCTGCGGATCCCGATGATGATCACCACACTGCTGATCGCGGTGCCGACCGGGATCAAGGTCTTCTCCTGGCTCGCGACGACCTGGGAGGGCCGGATCAACTTCTCGACGCCGATGTTATGGGGGCTCGGCTTCGTCTCCCAGTTCGTGATTGGCGGGCTCTCGGGGATCTTCCTCGGCGCGGTTCCGATCGACATCCACGCCTCGGACACGTACTTCATCGTCGCGCACATCCACTACGTGCTTCTCGGTGGCTCGCTGTTCACGATCTTCGCCGGGATCTACTACTGGTTCCCGAAGATGACCGGCCGCATGTACAACGAGCGGCTGGGGAAGTTCCACTTCTGGGTGACGTTCCTCGCGTTCAACGCCACCTTCTTCCCGATGCACATCATCGGGATCCAGGGGATGCCGAGGCGTGTCTACACCTACGACCCGCAGTTCGGAGACTGGAACCTCTTCATCTCGATCTCCTCGTTCGTCCTCGGCGTCTCGTTCCTGGTCTTCGTCTACAACATGATCGTCAGCTGGGCGCGAGGGCCCCGCGCCCCGGCGAACCCGTGGCGCGGCATGACGCTCGAGTGGCAGGTGTCCTCGCCGCCACCGTTGTTCAACTTCGACGAGGTGCCGCAGGTGGTCGGTAACCCGTACGAGTACGGCGTCCCGGGCGCTCGCCATGCCGTCTTCAACGGCACGCGCGAGGAGGTTCGCGCCGAGGAGGAGGTGAGGGCTTGAGCCGCCATATCCTGGTCGTCGCGAACGAGACCGTCACCGGAACTGCGCTGATCGACGCCATCAAGCAGAAGGCGGCCGAGCAGGACGTGGAGCTCGTGACCGTCCTGGCGCCGGTGAACACGCCCAGCGTGGGCTACGTCGTCTACGAGGACACCCGTCGGGCGGCGGCCGGGCGCCGGCTCGACCGGACGCTGGCGGCGCTGCGCGAGGCTGGAATCCCCGCGCACGGGCTGGTGGTCGAGACGAGCCCGGAGGACGCGGTCCGCGACGCGTTCGGGATGCTCGACCCCAAGCCGACTGACGTCATCCTCTCCACGCACCCGGTCGAGAAGTCCGGCTGGCTGCGCAAGAACGTCGTCGACAAGGTGCGCGACGCGGCCGGCGACGTTCCCGTGGAGCACGTGGTCGTCGAGGTCGATGAGGAGGGCGGGCCGACCAACGTCCTCGTGATCGCGAACGAGACCGTCGTTGGCGACGCGCTGCTCTCGCGCATCCGCGAGCGGGCCGCGCGTGGGCCGACGAGCTTCCTGATCATCTCGCCGCAGAGCGACCCGACCAAGTCGTCCCATCCGGAGGCCGAGCGGCGGCTGCGGCGGGCGCTGTCCGAGCTGCGCGCGGCCGGGATCGAGGCGCACGGGCAGGTCGCGCACCCTGACCCCTACACGGCAGCCATGCAGGCGATCGAGGACGAGCGAGTCGACGAGGTCATCGTCTCGACGTTCGAGCCCGAGCAGTCTGGATGGCTCCGACGGGACCTCGTCGAGCGTCTCCGCAATGACTCAGGCGTGCCGGTGGAGCACATCGTGATCGCGGCAGAGGAGGTCGGGGCGGAGCCGGCCCAGACATGACGACGCACGCGGAAACCGCGCACGACGCCCACGCGCTTCACCCGCCGGAGGCGCACAAGAGCTCGCGCGTCGAGGCGCCGATCCTCGGGATGCTCCTCTTCATCGCTTCCGAGGTGATGCTCTTCGGCTCG
>Ga0081538_10000981_pt1 | contig 30308 bp, 34 predicted proteins | sample TabmetS5T2R1_FD_71022 | JGI IMG/M metagenome (GOLD analysis project Ga0081538, IMG submission 71022) | Tabebuia heterophylla rhizosphere microbial communities from the University of Puerto Rico - S5T2R1 | ecosystem: Host-associated > Plants > Roots > Rhizosphere ...
CGCCCGTCGGACTGCTGGGAGCGGATCAGCTCCATCTTCGCCTCCGGCGTGGCCTCGGCCAGGAAGTCGTCAACCCCGGACTCCTCGGCGATCTTGGCCGCCGTCAGCCGGTTGTCGCCGGTGACCATGACCGTGCGGATGCCCATCCGGCGCAGCCGCTCGAAGCGCTCGGCCATGCCCTCCTTGACGACGTCCTTGAGCTCGATGATCCCGAGCACCTGGTTGTCGCGGGCCACGGCCAGCGGCGTCGAGCCCTGGCGGGCGATGCGGTCGAGCTCGGGCTTGAGGTCGGGCGGCGCCGAGCCGCCCTCGTCGGTGACGAAGCGCAGGATCGCGTCGCCCGCGCCCTTGCGCAGGCGCGTGCCGTTGAGGTCGACGCCGCTCATGCGCGTCTGGGCCGTGAACGGGACGAAGCTGGCGTGCGCCTGCTCGAGCTCGTGCTCGCGCAGGCCGTACTGCTTGGCGAGCACGACGATCGAGCGGCCCTCGGGCGTCTCGTCGGCGAGCGACGCGTACTGGGCGGCCTCGGCCAGCTCGGCCTCCCCCACGCCGGGCATCGGGATGAACGCGGCCGCCTGGCGGTTGCCGAGCGTGATCGTGCCGGTCTTGTCGAGCAGCAGTACGTCGACGTCGCCGGAGGCCTCGACGGCGCGGCCGGACAGCGCGAGCACGTTGCGGCGCACGAGCCGGTCCATGCCGGCGATCCCGATGGCGCTCAGCAGCGCGCCGATGGTGGTGGGGATGAGCGCCACGAGCAGGGCGATGAGGACGGTGATCGAGATGTCGGTGCCCGCGAACTCGGCGATCGGCCGCAGCGTCACGACGACGGCCAGGAACACGATCGTCAGGCCCGCGAGCAGGATCGAGAGCGCGATCTCGTTCGGGGTCTTGCGCCGCGCGGCGCCCTCGACGAGGCCGATCATGCGGTCCAGGAACGACTGGCCCGGCTCCTGCGTGATCTCGACGACGATGTGGTCGGAGAGCACGCGCGTGCCGCCGGTGACCGCGCTGCGGTCGCCGCCGGACTCCCGGATCACGGGCGCGGACTCGCCGGTGATGGCGGACTCGTCGACCGACGCGATGCCCTCGACGACGGTGCCGTCGCCGGGGATCACCTCGCCGGCCGCGACGACCACGACGTCGCCGCGCGACAGCTCGTTGGCGGGCTTGGTGCCGCCGTCGCGGAGCTTGGCGATCGTCTGCGTGCGCATCGCGCGCAGCGTGTCGGCCTGCGCCTTACCGCGGCCCTCGGCGATCGCCTCGGCGAAGTTGCCGAAGAGCACGGTCAGCCACAGCCAGATCGCGACCGTGAAGGTGAACCAGGCGGGGTCGCCGCCCCCGCCCGGGGCGTCGCCCCCGAACGCCTGGACGATCCAGATCAGGGTCGTCAGGACGGCGCCGACCTCGACCACGAACATGACCGGGTTACGGGCCATGGCCCGCGGGTCGAGCTTGCGGAAGGAGGCGGCGATCGCCGCCCGGACGATGTCCCGCTCGAACAGGGAGCGGTCGGGACGGTCGGTCATCGCTGCGCCTCCAGCGCCTCGTTGAGCTTCACGACGTTGACGGACTTCGGGCCGCCGAGCCCGAGCAGCGGCCGCGACGTGGCGTCGTCGGCGAGCGCGAGCACGTCGTCGAGCGGAAGGCCGCGCTCCTCGGCGACGCGGTTGGCCTGGATGCGCGCGTTGTCGTAGGAGATGTGCGGGTCGATGCCCGAGGCGGAGGTCGTGACCGCGTCGGCCGGGACGTCCGCGGCCTGCAGCCCGGGCGTGAACGGCCGCTCGCGCTTGAGGTAGTCGTCCATGTAGCCCTCGAGCTGGTCGGCGAGCGCCCGCTGGTTCGGGCCCTGGTTGTTGAAGAACGTGGCGTCGGCCGCGTACTCGGTGACGGACGGCCGGCTCTGGAACAGGCTCGGGTCCTTCGAGTAGTCCTTGGCCACGAGCGTCGGGTCGCCGTCGGCCTTGTCGGGCCAGACGACCTGCGCCACGCCGGTCATGGCGAGCGGGTAGGCGAGCCCGAACACGATGGTCAGGGCCACGGCGACGATCACGGCGGTTCTCAGCTCACGCATCAGAAGAGTTGGTCGGTCAGGCCCTGGACGATCGGTCCGAGGAGCAGGGCGGGGACGAAGGTCAGGAGGGCGACGATGAGGACGATGCCCACCAGGACGACCACGAACGTCGGGGAGTCGGTGCGGAACGTGCCGGCGCCGGCGGGCGCCACGCGCTTGTTCACAAGCGAGCCGGCGATCGCCAGCACGGCGAGCAGCGGCAGGAAGCGGCCGCCGAGCATGGCCAGACCGCCGAGCACGTTCGCGAACGTGATGCCGAACTGCTCGGCGTCGGCGGGCTGCACGAAGCCGGTGTAGCCGGCGAACGCGGAGCCGTTGTTGTTGCCCTGCGACGTGTAGGCGTAGAGCGTCTCGCTCCAGCCGTTCGGCCCGGAGTTGTAGATCGACCTCTGCCCGTACGTGCTGGCGACGGCGATCGCACTCGAGACGAGCACGAGCATCGGCACGCCGATCGTGCCGAACACGGTCAGCTTGACCTCGCGCGCCTCGATCTTCTTGCCCAGGAACTCCGGGGTCCGCCCGACCATCAGGCCCGAGATGAAGACGCCGAGGATCGCGAACATCAACATCCCGTAGAGGCCGGAGCCGACGCCGCCGAAGATCACCTCGCCGGTCTGCATCTGCGCCATCGGGACCGCGCCGCCGAGGCCGGTGAGCGACTCCATGGCGCCGTTCACGGCGCCGCACGAGGCCGCGGTCGTGACCACGACCCAGAGCGCGGTCGAGGCGACGCCGAAGCGCTGCTCCTTGCCCTCCATGTTGAAGCCGGCCACGCCGGCCGCGTCCATGGCGGGCGTGCTGCTGTTCTCGGCGATCGCGACGACGATCACGGCGACCACGAACAGCGAGAGCATCGCCCCGTAGATCGCCCAGCCCTGGCGACGGTTGCCGACCATGCGGCCGTACGTCGAGGTCAGGGCCGCCGGGATGGCGAGGATGAGCAGCATCTCGACGAAGTTGGAGAGCCACGTCGGGTTCTCGAACGGGTGCGCGGAGTTGACGTTGAAGAAGCCGCCGCCGTTGGTGCCGAGCTCTTTGATGACCTCCTGCGACGCGACGGGGCCGGCGGTCAGCGACTGGATGACGCCCTGCGACACGAGGACGAGACCGACCACGACAGAGATCGGCAGCAGCACGTAGACGAGCGCCTTGACGGCGTCGCTGTAGAAGTTGCCGAGACTGCGGCCGGAGCGGGACGCGAGGGCGCGGATGAAGGCGATCGCGACGGCGAGGCCGACCGCGGCGGAGACGAAGTTCTGGACGGCCAGGCCGGCCATCTGCGAGAAGTTCGACATCGTCGTCTCGCCGGCGTAGAACTGCCAGTTCGTGTTGGTGACGAACGACGAGGTCGTGTTGAACGCGACGTCGTAGGGCGCCGAGTCGAGGTGCTTGGGATTCCAGGGATGGATCCCCTGGGTGCGGAGGATCAGGTAGAGCAGCCCGAAGAAGACGGCGCTGAACACGAGCACGGAACGCGCGTAGGCCTTCCAGTCCTGCTCGCGGTCGCCGCCGAGGGCGACGATCGCGCGGTCCACGATGCCGATGCCGAGCTCGCCGCGGAACACGCGGGCCATGTAGCCCCCGAGCAGCGGGGTGATCGCGGTGAGGATCGCGACGTAGAGCGCGATCTCGATCCAGCCGGCGGCGCCCACGTCAGAACTTCTCCGGGCGCAGCAGCGCGATCAGCAGGTACGCCAGCAGCGCCAGCGCGACGATCAGCCCGACGACTTCGGCGCCGCTCATACGCGGTCGAAGCCCTCGAGGATGAGGAAGAAGATGAGGAACGCCGCGGCCGCGATCGCGATCGAGGACACGTCCTGGAGCGAGTCGAGCACCGAGGCGATCATTGGGGTCACGGACATGACCGTGACGCTAGGAGCGCCCTCGTCAAGCGCTCGTGCAGATGTGCCGATCGGGCATCAAGATCGCGTGAAGACGCCGGCGAGGCGGCCCGACCGACGCAGACTCAACGTGGATGCCGCTCGCCGGCTGGGGACGGCTCGTGGCCGGCGCTCTGGCCGGCAGGTCGGTCACGCCCGCGCTGGGCGACCAGCTCTACTGATCGGCGAAGCGGTAGCCGACCCCCGGGTCGGTGCGGATGTGCTCCGAGCCGATCTTGCGGCGCAGGTTCGCGATGTGGGTGCGCAGCACCGCGGTGTCGTTCGCGTACTCCGGCCCCCAGACCTCGACGAGCAGGGCGCGGTGGGTGAGCAGGCGGCCGCGGTGGCGGGCGAGCGTGCGCAGGAGGTCGAACTCGATCGGCGTCAGGTGGACCTCGGCGCCGTCCACGCGGACGACGCGGGCCGCGAGGTCGACCTCGAGGCCGTCGGCCTCGATCGTGGGCTCGTCGGCCGGGCGGCCGGCGCGGCGCAGCGCGGCGCCCAGCCGGGCCACCAGCTCGCGGGGCCCGAACGGCTTGGTCACGTAGTCGTCGGCGCCGGCCTCGAGCGCGCGCACCTTCTCGGCCTCGTCGCCGACCGCCGAGAGGACGATGATCGGCATCTCGCTCCACTCGCGCAGCCGCCGCGTGACCTCGACGCCGTCGCCGTCGGGCAGCACGAGGTCGACGATCGCGGCGTCCGGCGGACGAATCGCAGCGCGGTCGAGTGCCTCCTCGGCCGTGGCCGCGGGGATCGCCTCGTAGCCGGCGTCGCGCAGCACGACGCGCAGCGCACGCAGGATCTGCGGCTCGTCGTCGACGACGAGGACGCGCCTCACGCCGGCGCCTCGACGGCCGCGGGCAGCGGCAGCTCGACCACGAACGAGGTTCCCTGCCCCGGCAGCGACTCGACGCGCACGCGGCCGCCGTTGGCCTCGACCAGGCCGCGCACGATCGCCAGCCCGAGCCCGGAGCCCTGGCCCTCCGCCCCGGGCGCGCGGTAGAACGGCGCGAAGATCCGCTCCTGCTCGGCGAGCGGGATGCCGGGACCCTGGTCGACGACGCGCATGAGGATGCGGCCGCCGCTCACCCGCGCGCGGACCGACACCGGCTCGTGGTCGCCGTAGCGGAGCGCGTTCTCGACCAGGTTCGCGATCGCGCGCCGGAGCTGGCCGGCGTCGGCGCGGATGAGCGGCAGGTCGGGGGCGATCGCCAGCTTCACGCGCTCGCCCGCCCCCGTGTCCTCGACCGCCGCGCGGATAACTTCGTCGAGCGAGCACCAGTCCGCGCGCGGGTCGGCCGCGCCGGCCTGCAGGCGCGAGAGGTCGAGCAGCTGGTCCACGAGCCGCGCGAGCCGGCGACCCTCGTGCGCGATCGTGTCGGCCAGCTCGAGCCGGTCATCGCTCTCCAGCGACGGCGAGGCGAGCGCGTCGCCGGCCGCCACGATCGCGGTCAACGGGGAGCGCAGGTCGTGCGAGACCGAGCGCAGCAGCGCGGTCTTGATCTCGTCGCTGCGGCGCAAGGCGCTCGTCTCCACCACCTCGCGCGTGAGCCGCTCGCGCTCGAGCGCGGCCCAGAGGAGTGCCTCGAGCGCCGGCGCCACGCGCTCCCGCGCGACCTCCTCGGCCGTGACCGGGACGAGCAGCGAGCCGAGCTCGCCGAGCGGCACGGCGGCGCGGCGCTCGTCGCCCTCGACGGGCTCGAGCACGATGGCGGCCGAGTCGACCTGCAGCGCGTCGGCGATCCGCTTGGCGGCCGCGGGCAGCGCCGCGCGCGGCTCCGGGGTGCCGAGCAGGAGCCGCGCCAGCTCGGCCGCGAGGTCGGCCTCGCGCCGCCGCCGGTCCGCCTCGGCGGCGCGCGTGCGAGCCAGCTCGGAGAGGCTCGAGGCGACCACGGCGGCGACGAGGAAGACGACGAGGGCGACCCAGTTCTCGGCCTCGGCGATCGTGAAGCGGCCGGTCGGGTCGATGTGGAAGAAGTTGAAGGCGAGCGCGGCCGCGACGCTCGTCGCCAGCCCGAGCCACAGCCCCCAGACCGTGGAGACGAGCAGGACGGCCAGCAGGTAGAGGACACCGAGCGACACCGCCGGCGCGATCTCGCTCAAGGGGTACAGCAGGGCGGTCGTCAGCGCGACGGAGCCGGCGGCGACGACGGCGCCGATCAGAGGCCTAGTGCGAGACCCAGGCGTCCTCGTCCCCCAGCATCGCGCGCACGTGCTCGGGCAGCTCGCCGGCCACGACGTCCGCCAGCGTGACCTGCTCGAGGACGTTGCGCAGGGACGCGCGCACGGCGATCCAGACGTCCTTCATCGGCTCGGCCGTGCCGGTGAACGTGAGCGTCTCCGGCCGCGCGCCGCTCACGCCGGCCAGCGGGCCGTCGATGGCGCGGATGACGTCGGCGAGCGTGACGTCGCCCGCCGGTCGCGCCAGCCGATAGCCGCCGTCGGCGCCGCGCCGGCTCTCCACCAGGCCGGCGTGGCGCAGCTGCATGAGGATGTTCTCCAGGAACCGCAGCGGGATCGCCTGCGCGGTCGCGATCCGCTCGCCCTTGACCGGCTTCTCGTCGGGCGCGGCGGCCAGCTCGAGCGCGGCGCGGATCGCGTAGTCGGTCTTGGCGGAGACGCGCACGCCTCTGAGCTTATGCGCTCGCCGGTCCCGGGCGTGCTCCTGCCGGCTAGAGCGGCAGGAGGCGCGTCGCGGTGGCCTTCCACGAGGCGACGACGCGCTCGCCGGCGCGCAGCTCGAGCCGCTCGACGGCGGGCTCGGTCAGCTCGGCGGTCAAGGGCTGCGGCGCGGCGAGCCCGACCCGCACCCGGTTGCCGACCGCCGTCACCGAGACGACCTCGACGTCGAGGTGGTTGCGGGCTGATCCGGGATCGATCGTCCCGGACGGGGCGATCGCGATGTCCCACGGGTAGACGGTGACCGCGACCGGGCCGTAGGCGTCCTCGGGCGAGCTCACCTCTCCCCCGCCGTCGAGCTCCACGCGGGTCAGCCCGGCTGCGCCCGGCGAGGCGACGCCGGTGAGCACCACCGCGCCGGTGAAGTCGGCGACGAACGGCGAGGCGGGCGCGGCGGCGAGGTCGCCCGCGCGGCCGAGCTGCACGATCCGGCCGGCGTCCATCACGCCCACGCGGTCGCCGAGCAGGGCCGCCTCCTGGAAGTCGTGGGTGACGAGCAGCGCGGGCACGCCGGCCTCGTGCAGCACAGCGGCCAGCTCGCGCGAGGCGGCGGCGCGGGTGCGGGCGTCGAGCGCGGAGAGCGGCTCGTCGAGCAGCAGCGCGGCCGGGCGGGGCGCGAGCGCGCGGGCGACGGCGACGCGCTGGCGCTCGCCGCCGGACAGGGTGCGCGGGAGGGCGTCGGCGCGCGCGTGGAGGCCGAAGCGCTCGAGCAGCTCGTGGGCGCGGGCGCGTCGCTGGGCGCGCGGGCCGCGCAGCCCGTAGGCGACGTTCTGCCACGCGCTCAGTCGCGGGAACAGCGCGTAGTCCTGGAACACGTAGCCGCAGCGGCGCTGCTCGGGCGGGAGGTCGATGCCGTGGACGCGGTCGAGCCAGACGCGGTCGCCGCACGCGATGCGGCCGGCTCGCGGCGTCGCCAGCCCGGAGACGGCGCGCAGCACGCTGCTCTTCCCGGCGCCCGAGGGACCGGCCAGGGCGAGGCACTCGCCTTGCGCGACCTCGAGCTCGACGGCCAGCTCCAGCTCGCCCAGGCGCGTCTCAACCGCGAAGCGCAGCATCGCCCTCGACGAGCTTCACGGAGAGCAGGATCGCCGCCGAGACGGCGACGAGGACCGCCGACAGCGCGAGGGCTCCGTCGAAGTCGGTCGCGAAGCGCTCGTAGATGGCCAGCGGCGCCGTCTGCGTGATGCCGGCCAGCGAGCCGGCGAACATCAGGGTCGCGCCGAACTCGCCGAGCGCGCGGCCGAAGGCGAGCGCGCCGCCGGTCACCAGCCCGGGCGCCGCGGTGGGGATGGCGACGCGGGCGAACGTCCGGGTCGGGCCCGAGCCGAGCGTGCGCGAGGCGTCGAGCCAGCGGCGGTCGAGCGCGCCGAAGGCGGCCTGGGCCTGGCGCAGGTAGTACGGCGAGGCGACGAAGGTGAGCGCCACGACGACGCCCGCGGTCTCGAAGGTCAGGCGCACTCCGGCGTCCTCGAGCCGGCTCCCGAGGATCCCCGACGGGCCGAGGGCGGCGAGCAGCGCGATGCCCGCGACGGCGGGCGGGAGGACGAGCGGCAGCTCGATCAGCGTGACGATCAGGGCCCGGCCTCGGAAGCGCTTGGTGGCCAGGAGGTAGGCGGTCGGCGTGCCGACGGCGACGATGATCGCCAGCGCGGTGACGCTCGTCTGCAGGCTCAGCCACAGCGCGTCGAGCGCCCCGGGCTCGCCGAGCGCGTCGATCAGCTCTGCCGGCGGGCTGTCGAGGAAGATCGCCAGCACCGGGAGGGTGAGGAAGACGAGCGCGAGCGCCAGCGGCGCGGCGAACCACCTCATCCGCTCGGGGGCGGGCCGAATCCCTCCTCGCGCAGGGCGTCGGCGCAGGCGCCGTTCGTGAGGCCGTCCAGGTAGCGCTGTGCGAGGTCCTGCTGCTCGGTCCCCTCGACCACGCCGGCGCCGTACGCGACCGTCGGCTGGAGATCGGGCGGCAGCTCGACCGCCGTGAGGTCGCCGGTGAGGTCGGTGAGGTAGACGAAGCCGGCGTCGGCTGCGCCCTGGGTGAGCTTGCCGACCACGCCGCGCACGTCGGGCTCCTCCGAACGGACGTTGGCGAGGATCCTCTCCTCCGTGGCGGGCGGCAGGTTGCCCAGGACCTGGCGGGTGTACGAGCCGACCGGCACGGTCTCGGCGCCGACCACGAGCCGCACGCCGGGCTTCGCGAGGTCCTCGACCTTCTCGATCTCGCGCTCGTCGCCCGGCAGGGCCATGACCAGCTCGTTGGTGGCGAACTCGACCGGCTGCTCGAGCAGGCCGTCGGCGGCGAGCTCGTCCGGCAGCTTCGTGTTGGCCGCGGCGTAGACGTCCGGCTTGACGCCCTGGCGGATCTGGGCCGCCAGCTCGTCGGAGCCGCCGAACGAGAGGCGCACGTCCGCGCCCTCGAAGTCCTTGCTGCAGGCGGTGAGCGCGTCGGTCAGCGAGGCCGCGGCGGAGACGGTGAGGCGGGGCGTCTCCGCCGCCGGCTCGTCGTCGTCGCCGCACCCGGCGACGACGGCGGCAGCCAGCGCCACGAGGACGAGCCACCTCATGACCGGTGCACCATGACCGACGTCGCCTTCACGGCCGCCGTCGCCTCGACGCCGGGCGCCAGCCCGAGCTCGTCGACCGAGTCGCGCGTGATGGCGGCGGTGACGAGGAACGGGCCGGCCTCGATCTCCACCAGCGCCATCACGCCGTCGACCTCGACCGAGCGCACCACGCCCGGGAAGCGGTTGCGGGCCGACACGTTGTCCCCCGCCGCATGGCGCCGCGGATGCGAGCTCAGCCGCTCCACCTCGGCCTGGGGCACGAGCCGCCGGTTGCGGGCGTCCCGGACCGTGCGCAGCTTGCCGTCGCGGTCCCAGCGCCGCAGCGTGTCGGCGCTCACGCCGAGCGCCTTCGCCGCCTCACCCAGGGTCAGGTCCATTGCCTAAGCATTGCATAGGCACACACCCCTACTGCCGGTAACCAGGGGTCAGACCCCTTTATCTACTGCCGGTAACCAGGGTCAGACCCCTTTATCTACTGCCGGTAGCCAGGGGTCAGACGCCTTGGGGCGGCAGCGTGCCTTCGACCCGCGTGCGGCCGGTCTCGGTGACCTCGACCTTCCAGATCGGCGCCTCGGCCTTGACCCGGTCGATGAGCGCTCGGGCGCCGGCGAACGCCTCGCCGCGGTGCGGGGCCGAGGCGGCAACGATGACCGAGGGCTCCGAGAGCGCGACGGTGCCGGTGCGGTGCTCGATCGCCACCGCGCACAGCCCGTGCCGCTCGACCTCCTCGGCCGCGATCGCCTCGATCCGCGCCGTCGCCATCTCCGCGTAGGCCTCGTAGTCGAGCTCGGGCACGTCGCGCGTGACGCCCTCGAAGAGCACGACCGCGCCGGCCCGCGGGTCGCGGACGGCGGCGGCCAGTGCGCCGAGGTCGAGCGGCTCACCGGTCACGCGCACGTGGCGCACGGCGGTGGGCGCCGCGCCGCCGCTCACCGGGGGAACGAGCGCGATCTCGTCCCCCGCCCGCACCGGCTCGTCGGCCGCCGCGTACTCGCGGTTCACGGCCACCACGCACTCGCGCGGGCGCAGCGCGCCGACCGGCGTCGAGGCCATCGCCGCGAGCACGTCGGCCACGCGCGCGTCGTCGGGCAGCTCGAGCTCGAGCCGGTCGGTGCCGGCCCGCTCACGCAGGCCGGCGAAGAGGCGGACGGAGACGCGCATCGCTCTCGCCCGATGGTATTGCGGCGAGGTCGGCGGTCCACGGAGGCTCGCCGGTGGCCGCCGCCTCGAGCGCGTCGACCGCCGCCGGGCAGAGGCCGGTCCCGCGCTGCTCGCGCACGATCTCCAGCGCCCGCTCACGCGGCATCGCCTCGCGGTAGGGGCGGTCGGCGGTCAGCGCCTCGTAGACGTCGGCGACGGCGAGGACGCGCGCGGGGCGCGTGAGGTCGAAGGCCGCGAGCCCACGGTGGTAGCCCGTGCCGTCGAGCCGCTCATGGTGGTTGGCGGCGGTGTCGACGATCCCGCGAAAGCAGGCGACGCGGGCCAGGATCCGGTGCGTGTAGCGCGGGTGCTCGCGGATCGCCGCCAGCTCGTCCGCGTCGAGCTTGCCGGGCTTGTCGAGGATGCGGCTGGAGACCGCGAGCTTGCCGATGTCGTGGAGCAGGCCGGCGCGGCGCAGGTCGCGCAGGCCGGCGCCGTCGATCCCGAGCTGCGTGCCGGCCGCCACCGCCCAGTGCGCGACGCCCGACGAGTGGCGGGCGGTGTACGGGGACTTGGCGTCGATCACGCGGGCGAACGCGTCGGCGACCCGGTCGAGCTCCTCCTCGCCGGCGCGGACGACGCGATCGGCGGGTTCCCACCCGGCCACCGGCGGGACGGCGCGCGGGTCCTCGAGCGGGCCCCAGAAGCGGCGGTCGTCGCGAACCGAGAGCAGCGCGTCGACCAGCGCCGGGTCGAACCAGCGGCCACGGCGCTTGAGCGCCATCGCCAGCGCCCCCGGCAGGCCCATCGTGCGCACGAAGACCTCGAGCGTCTGCGCCAGGCCGAGGATCCGGCCGAGCAGCGGGATCTCCTCGCCGCGCAGGCCGAACGGCTGGCCGGCCCCGTCCCAGTGCTCGTCGAGCGCCCGGATCGCGGCCTGCGTGGCCTCGGGGAGCTCGAGCATGCGGGCGATGTCGGCGCCGCGCTCGCAGCGCGTGCCGATCAGCTCGCGCGTGACCGCGTCCTCGCGCGTGATGCGCCGCATCTGGCGCGCCTTGGCCAGCGTCGAGCCGCCCGGCGCGACGCTCTGCCACGTGTAGCGGGCCAGCGCGCCGGGCTTCGACCAGTCGGTGACCTTCATGGCGCGCTTGGCCGCGTGGTCGTCGGCCGCGAACAGCGACGAGAGCCGCGACGCGTTGCTCGAGCACCCGGCGTCCTTGAGCAGCAGCGCGTAGAACAGCGCCGAGCGGTCCTCCTCCCCCAGGCCGATCTGCTCGCCGAGCCGCATCCCGATCGCCGTCGTGCGGACCGCGTGGCCCGGCGGCTCGCCCTCGGTGATGTCGAGCGCGTAGGAGAGCGCCCCGAGCACCTCGGAGAGCGCGACCTGCGTCACAGCAGGCCCTCGAGCTCCTCGGCCGGCAGCGGCCGCGAGAGCAGGAAGCCCTGGGCGTGGTCGCAGCCGATCGCGGACAGCCGCTCGAGCTGGCCGTCGGTCTCCACGCCCTCGGGGATCACGCCCATGCCGAGCGCGCGCGCCATGCCGACGATCGCCTCGACGATGGCGCCGTCGCCGTCCCCGGCGTCGCCGAGGCCGGCCACGAACGCGCGGTCGACCTTGAGGCCGTCGAGCGGAAAGCGCTGCAGGTAGCGCAGCGACGAGTAGCCGGTGCCGAAGTCGTCGAGCAGCAGCCGCACCCCGAGCGCCTGCAGCAGCTCGATGGTCAGCGCCGTGCCGGGCGTCTCCTCGAGCAGCAGCCGCTCGGTGATCTCGAGCCCGAGCGAGTCGGGAGGGAGGCCGGTCTCGGTGAGCACGCTCTGCACGGTGTCGACGAAGTCCGGGGTCGCCATCTGGCGCGCCGACACGTTGACGGTCAGGCGCAGGCCGGGATGGCGGCGCTGCCAGCGCGCGACCTGCTCGCAGGCGGCGCGCAGCACGCGCGCGCCCAGCGGCACGACGAGCCCGCTCTCCTCCGCCACCGGGATGAAGTCGCCGGGCGAGAGGGCGCCGCGGGTCGGGTGGTCCCAGCGCACGAGCGCCTCGACGCCCGCCACCTCGCGGCCGGGGAGCCGGTAGTAGGGCTGGTAGGCGACCCACAGGCGGCCCTCGCCCTCCAGCGCGCGCCGCAGGTCGGCCTCCACGCGCAGTCGCGAGATGATGCGATCCCGCAGGCCGGCGTCGAACATCTCGTAGCGCCCGCGGCCGCGCTCCTTGGCGCGGTACATGGCCGCATCGGCGTCGGAGAGCAGCTCCTCGGCCGTGCGGCCGGCGCCGCTGACCACGAGGCCGACGCTGACCGAGCCGAAGCGCTCCTCGCCGCCGACCATGAACGGGTCCTCGAACGCGCTCACGAGCCGCTGGGCGATGGCGAGCGCCTGCTGCTCGTCGTCGACGTCCTCGCACACGACCGCGAACTCGTCGCCGCCGAAGCGGGCGACGGTGTCGACGGCGCGCAGCTCGCCGCGCAGGCGCGGGCCGATGGCGCGCAGCAGCTCGTCGCCGGCGCTGTGGCCGAGCGAGTCGTTGAGGACCTTGAGGTTGTCGAGGTCGAGGAAGAGCACGGCGACCTTGCCGTCCTCGCGGGCCGCGCGGGCGAGCGCCTGGCGCAGGCGGTCGAGCAGCAGCGTCCGGTTGGGCAGGCCGGTGAGCGCGTCGTGGAGCGCGGCGTGCTCCATCTGCTCCTCGAAGCGGCGGCGCCCGATCGCGGTGGCGAGCATGTGCGCGACCGATTGCAGGAAGTCGACGTCGCTGTCGGCGAACGGCCGGCTCGTGCGCATGTGGGCTGCGAGCACGCCCATCGGCTCCTCGGGGCGGCCGACGATCACGGTCGCGCTCGAGACGACACCGTGGTCGCGCAGCGCCTCGGGCCGATACTCGGCGCCGACCACGCCGTCCTGCCAGCCGACGCCGGCCGTGAGCCGGTCGACGCCGTCGTCGTCGTGCTCGACGAAGCCGACGAGCTCGACGTCGAGCGTCTCGGCCACCACGCGGGTCGCCTCGTCGAGCACCTGCTCGAGGTCGGGACGCAGCATGACGAGGTCGCCGAGGCGGGCCACAGCGGCCTGCTGGGCCTGCGCGATCCGCCGCTCGGTGACGTTGCGGCTCGAGCACTGGATCTCGTCGCCGACGCTACGGGCGGTGGTCTCGATCCACTCGTAGTGGCCGTCGGCGTCGCGCAGGCGGTACTCGACGGTGACGATGCCGCCCTTGATCAGCGCGTCGGCCATCGCCTCCTGGACCCTGGGGATGTCGTCCGGGTGGATCAGCGACCAGCAGGTTCTGCCGATCAGGTCCTCCGGCGTGTAGCCGCCGAAGCTGCGGATCGACGGCGAGACGTAGAGGTAGTGGCCGGCGAGGTCGTGGAGCGTGACGACGTCCGTCGCGTTGTCGGCGAGCAGCCGGTAGAGCTGCTCAGGGGAGGTCCTCGTCCGGGGCGACGCCATATCCCCTTGGATCGGCACGCGGCGGAATACCATTGAGGGAGATGGAGGGTTCATTGACCCACCTCGACGCCGCCGGCCGGGCACGGATGGTCGACGTCTCCGGCAAGTCGGCCACGGAGCGGTACGCCCGCGCCCGCGCCGTGGTGCGCATGTCGCGCGAGGCGGCGGAGCGCGTGGCGGCGGGCGACAACCCGAAGGGCGATGTGGCCGCCGTGGCGCGGATCGCCGCGATCCAGGCCGCCAAGCGGACCGACGAGCTGATCCCGCTCTGCCACTCGCTGCCGCTCACCCACGTCGATCCCTCGGTGGCGATCGACGCTGACGCCGGGACCGTGACGCTGGTGGTCGAGACGCGCACCACCGACCGCACCGGGGTCGAGATGGAGGCGCTGGTGGCGGCCTCGGTCGGCGCGCTGACCGTCTACGACATGGTCAAGGGGATCGAGCCGGGCGTCGTCATCGAGCACGTCGAGCTGCTCGACAAGACCGGCGGGAAGGCGGACTTCCACCGCCGGACGACTCAAGCGGCCTCCGATCCGGCGAGCCCGGATGGCGAGCGGAGGCCGGCGTGAGACCGCTGGTCGACGGCCACGGGCGGGCGATCGGGGACGTGCGGATCTCCGTCACGGACCGCTGCAACTTCCGCTGCCAGTACTGCATGCCGGCCGAGGGCCTGCCGTGGCTCGAGCGCTCGGCGCTGCTGACGTACGAGGAGATCGAGCGGCTCGTGCGGCTGCTGGCCGCCATGGGCGTCCACGACGTGCGGCTCACCGGCGGCGAGCCGCTGGTGCGCAAGGAGCTGTGGCGGCTGGTCGAGCGCCTGGCGGCGATCCCGGAGGTCGAGGACCTCTCGCTGACCACGAACGGCTATCTGCTCACGCGCCAGGTCGGCGACCTCGTGGCAGCCGGGCTCAAGCGCATCAACGTGTCGCTCGACTCGCTCGCCCCGGACCGCTTCTTCCAGCTCACGCGGCGCGACTCGCTCGCCCAGGTGCTGGAGGGGCTCGAGGCGGCCCAGCGACACGAGCAGCTGCGCCCGATCAAGGTCAACGTGGTCGCCTTGAAGGACTTCACCGAGGACGAGGTGCTGCGCTTCGCCGAGTTCGCGCGCCAGAACCCCTACGAGGTGCGCTTCATCGAGTTCATGCCGCTCGACGCCGACCGGGCGTGGACGCGCGACAAGGTGCTGCCCAACGCCGAGATCGTGCGGATGATCGACGAGGTGTACCCGCTCGAGCCGGTCGGCCGCGAGCGCCACGGCACCGCGCGGCGCTACCGGTTCGCCGACGGGACCGGCGAGATGGGCTTCATCTCCCCCGTGTCCGAGCCGTTCTGCGGCGACTGCAACCGGATCCGCCTGACCGCCGAGGGCGAGCTGCGCACCTGCCTGTTCTCGATGACCGAAACCGATCTGCGCGCGCCGCTGCGCGCGGGCGCGACCGACGCCGAGCTCGAGGAGCTGATCCGCGACGCGGTGTGGCGCAAGGAGCTCAAGCACCACGTCAACGATCCGGGCTTCGTGCAGCCGGCCCGGACGATGTCGCGGATCGGCGGATGAAGACGATCGACGAGGCGCTCGAGCTCGTCCTGCGCGAGCTGGCGCCGCTCGGCGCCGAGCGCGTGCCGCTGGCCGACGCCGCGGGGCGCGTGGCGGCCGACCCCGCGGTCAGCGCGGTCGACCTGCCGCCGTTCGACCGCTCGGCGATGGACGGCTACGCGGTGCGCGCGGCCGACACGGCGCCCGGCGTGGCGCTGCGGCTGGCCGGCGGCGTGGCGGCGGGCGAGGTCGCGTCGGCCTCGCTCGAGCCGGGGACGGCGGCGCGTGTGTCCACCGGCGCGGCGATTCCGCCGGGCGCGGATGCGGTGCTCCAGTCCGAGCTGGCGATCGAGCAGGACGGGCACGTGACGCCGGAGCGCGCGCTGGCCCCGGGCACCCACGTGCGCTTCCGCGGCGAGGACCTGACGGCGGGCGCCGAGCTGGCGCCGTCGGGGTCGGTGCTGACGCTGCCGCGGATCTCGGCCCTCGCCTCGGCGGGGGTCGGCGAGGTGTCGGTGCACCGGCGCCCGCAGCTGCACCTGGTCGTCACCGGCAGCGAGCTGCTGCCGCTCGGCGCGCCGCCCGAGCCGGGGCGGATCCACGAGTCGAACGGGTTGATGGTGCGGTTGCTGGCCGGCCGCGCCGGAGCCGAGGTGGTCGACCGGGGCGTGATCGGCGACGACCGCGAGGCCACGCGGGCGGCGGTCGCGTCCGGCCTCGAAGGCGATGTGCTGGTGGTGAGCGGCGGTGTGTCGGTCGGGCCGCACGACCACGTGAAGCCGGCCTTCGAGGACTGCGGCGTCGAGGAGGTCTTCTGGCGCGTGCGGATCAAGCCCGGCAAGCCGCTGTGGTTCGGCCGCCGCGGCGAGACGCTCGTGTTCGGCCTGCCCGGCAACCCGCTCTCCACGATCGTCTGCTTCTGCGTGTTCATCGAGCCGGCGCTGCGGCGGCTGGCCGGCGAGCGCGACGCCCGCCCGCGGCTCGAGGCCGGCCGGCTCACGGCGCCGGCGCAGGCCTCCGACGGACGGACCACGTTCCTCACCGCGAAGCTGTCCCCCGGCGCGGACGGCGTGCTCGAGGCGACGCCGACCGAGCGCCAGGGCTCGCACATGACCGGCGCGCTCGGGGAGAGCGACGGCTTCGCCGTGGCTCCCGACGAGGCCGGCGAGCTGCCGGCCGGCGCGCCGGTCGATGTGCTGCGCCTGGGCTAGGTCCGCGCGTTCACCTCCCAGACGGAGATCGGGCGGCGGGTCCCGGTCGTGATGGCCATGATGGCGGCGAGCGGCTGCAGGTCATCGGTGACGATCTGGTCCATGTCGGTGCGGCGGGCGGGCGTGGTGCCGCCCTCGATCAGTTGCGCGAACATGGTCGCCAGTGTCCGGCAGCGGCGCGCCCCCGCCATCGGGGAACCCACCTAACCGGCGGTGGCGAGGGCGAGGAGGTGCGGGCTGGAGCCGATCATCGTCGGCTCGGCCTCGACGCGCCCGATCGCGCGGAGCAGCGTCGCTCGCTTGACCGGGTCGTCGAGCCACGCGTCGATGTCGGGGACGACCTCGCCGGGTCCCTCGACGGCGAGCACGCCGGCCAGCTCGAAGCCCGCTTCGCGCACCTCGTCGGCCAGCTCGGCGGGCAGGTGGAAGAACGCGGTGGTGAACCAGCTCTCGTGGCGCTCGGGGTTGAGATGGCGGCCGTCACGCAGCCCGCGCTCGACGATCGCCTCGAACCGCGGGTCGGCGAAGTGGCCGCGCGCCAGGCCGTCGACCGTGGACGCGAAGCGCGAGATGGCGGCGGCGGCGAGGAGGCCGCCGCGCCGCAGGACGCGGTGCGCCTCGCGCAGGGCACGCAGACGGTCCTCGCGCTCCTGCAGGTGATACAGCGGCCCGAGCAAGAGCACGGCGTCGACCGAGTCGTCCGCGTGCGGCAGATCGCGGGCGTCGCCGACGACGGCGCCGGCCAGCACGACGCCCTCGGCTTCGGCGGCGGCTCGCGCCTCGTCGATGTGGAGCTCGATCGGATCGAGCAGGTGGACGACGTAGCCGCGCTCGGCGAGCCACAGCGCGTAGGCGCCCGGGCCGCCGCCGACGTCGAGGATCGCGGCCGGAGGATCGGGCAGGTGCCGGGCGATCAGCTCCTGCGTGCGGACCAGCTCGAGCCGCGCCGGCCCGCTGAGCCGCGCCGCCTCCTCGCCGCGGTTGTAGTACGCGGCGATCTCCTCGTCGGCGTCCATCTCCGCGCAGCCTAACGGCGCGGTTGACGGCCTCCGGCGCTCGGCGTAGCGTGCAACCACCGTGACCGAGGTCAAACAACAACACGGCGGGTGGTTCCGCCGCTGGCTCGAGAAGCGGCGCGAGTCACAGCGCCGCGGAGCCGAGATGACCGCGCGCGTGAAGGCCGCCCGCAAGGCCGACATGCAGCGCGCCTCGCGGTCGAACGTGCATACCGGCGATCCCGGGCCGTTCGGCGGCGGCAGCTAGCGCCGCGTCGCCCAATCTTCGACGATCCGCCGCTGGACGGCGGTCAGCGGCGGCGTCTCCCCGCGCTCGAGCGCGGCCGCGGCCTGAGCGAGCGTGAGGCCGGTGCCGGTCAGGAGCTCACCGACCAGGGGCGGGACGTCCGAGCCGCAGACTCCGGTGGCGCAGGGATCGCTCATGCCCCTCGCAGGCTAGCGGCGCCGTCCGACCTCGCGCAGCGCCTCGACGACGGCGCGCGGGAGCGGCGCGCGCTGGTCGCGCATGATCGCCGCCTGGATATGACGGACCGGCGCGCCGCCGGCCAGCGGCACCACGGCAACCCGTTCGTGGCTGATGAGCATGTTGAGGGCGTGCGCGACGGTCACGCCGCGGCCGGCGGCGATGAACGCCTGGGCCTCGACGGGCTCGTCCCCGTGGCCGGCGAGCAGCAGCCGCGGCCGCAGCCCGGCAGCGGCGAGGACGTGGTCGACGAGCCGCGCCGCCGAGCCGCGGTGGGCCCGCACCCACGTCTCGTCGCCGAGCGCCTCGGGCGAGACGGACGGCGCGCGGGCGAGCCGGTGCCCGGCGGGCAGCAGCACGCGTGGCGGGTCGTCGTAGAGCGGGACGAGCTCGACGTCGGGCGGCGGAGGATCCGGCTCGAACGCGTGCTCGAAGACGATCGCCACGTCGAGCTCGCCGGCGGCCAGGCCGCGGAACGCGGCCCGGCGGTCGACGAGGTGGTCCTGGATGACGTCCGGCTGGCTGCGGAACAGCTCCGGATGGCGCGCCTCGAGCAGCACGGCGAGCTCGGTCGAGAGGTGGCCGAGAGCGCTGAAGAACGAGCCGAGCCGGACGTGGCCGCGGCGGAGCCCTGTGAGCTCGGCGACCTCGGCCTCGGCCAGCGCGATGCGGCCGAGGATGACGTCGGCATGCTCGACCAGGAGCCGCCCCGCCTCGGTGGGATGGACGCCCTGGCGGGTGCGCCGCACGAGCTGGGTGCCGATCTGGCGCTCGAGCAGCGACACCTGGCGCGAGACGGCCGGCTGTGTCAGCACCAGCGCCTCGCCGGCCGCCGAGAACGAGCCGTGGGCGACGACCGCTCGCAGCGTCGCCAGCTTGTCGATGTCCAGCATGACGAAAGCTTAGGACGTGCATGTCATACCCCTATGCGTCGTCATATGACGGTCAGGGCAGACGGCGAGCATGCGCGCCGCCCGGATCGCCACCACCGCCGTCTTCTTCCTCACCGGCGCCACGATGGCGGCGTGGTCGACGCGCGTCCCGGCCATCCAGGAGCGGCTCGACCTCTCGGCCGGCGGGCTCGCGATCGCCATCCTCGGGCTCGAGGGGGGCGCCGTCGTCGGCCTTCCGGCGGGCGGCGCCCTGGTGACGCGGTTGGGCAGCCGCACCGGGCTGGCGCTCGGCTTCGCCGGCTTCCCCAGCTCCCTGTTCGCCGTCGGGCTCGCCCCCAGCCTCCCGGCCCTCACCGCCGCCCTCGGCGTGATGGCCGCGGCCAACAGCGTGGTCGACGTGGCGATGAACGCCCAGGGCGTCGAGCTCGAGCGCCGGTACCGGCGCCCGGTGCTCTCCGGCCTGCACGCCGGCCACAGCTTCGGGATGGTGGCCGGCGGGCTGGCCGGCATCGCCGCCGCCGGGCTGGATATCGCCCCGGCCGCCCACCTCGGGGCGATGGCCGCCGTCGGGGTGGCCGCGGGTATCGGCGCCACCCACTGGCTCGTGGACGAGCCCGGGGAGCGCGACGGACCCGTCCTCGTCCGGCCGAACCGCCCGCTCGCCCTGCTCGGCGCGATCGCCTTCTGTGCCTTCCTGCTCGACGGCGCCGCCTACAACTGGAGCGCGGTGCACCTGCGGATCGAGCGCGACGCCGCGCCGGCGCTCGCCGCCGCGGCGTTCACGGTCTTCGCGCTCGCCCTTGCAGTGGGGCGGCTGCCGGGTGACCGGCTCGTGGCGCGGTTCGGGCGCGCCCGCGTGGTCCAGGGCTCGGCGGTCGTCGCGGGCGCGGGCGTCGCGGTGGCGATCGCCGCGGGATCTCCGCTCGGCAGCCTCGCCGGCTGGGCGATCTCCGGCCTAGGGGCCGCCGCCATCGCGCCGACCGTGCTCGGCGCTGCGGCCGGCGTGCGTGGCGTGCCGGCGCCGGTGGCGATCGCGGCCGTGACGACGGTCGGCTACCTCGGCTCGTTCACCGGCCCGCCGCTGATCGGGGCTGTGGCCGAGGCCGCCGACCTCTCGACCGCGCTGACCCTGCTCGTCCTCGTGAGCGGCGCGGCCGCGCTGCTCGCACGGCCGGCCCTCCGGTCCTAGTCGCGGTCAGCTCTCGAGCACGGCCTTCAGCACGCCGAGCCGCTCGCGCCAGTACGCCTTCATGCGGTCGGCGCTCTCGGGGTCCGGGAGCCGCTCGTGCGAGATCGCCACCGTGCTCTTCGCGTCGCCCTTGGCGTCGAACCCGACGATCACCCGCGTCGAGCCGTCACCCCAGTCGTAGCGGGCCGAGCGGCCCGGCTGGGCGGTGCGCTCGCGCAGCGGCGCCCCGGGGAGCCACTCGTCGCGCAGCTCGACGTCGGCGAACGCCTCGAACAGGCGCTCGACCGGCACGGCGACGGTCTTGCTGGCGCCGGCGTTGTGCGTCCCGTCGCGGTCGCCGCGCAGCGGGCGCAGCCCGCGGGCGCGCTCGTACTCGACGGTCACGTTCTGGCACCACCAGCCCGGGATCCCGAACTCGTCGCTCAGCCAGCGGGCGATCTCGCCGTGCGGGCGGTCGACGGCGCCCCACGCGTCGAGGTCGGCGAACCACTCGCGGTAGCCGCGGCCCGTGTTCCGGCGGACCGCCTCGTCGGAGGTCTGCGGCTCGTACTCGGGCTCCGGCGTGGGATCGGGCAGCAGCTGGGCGCGGGCGGCGGTGTAGCTCTCGCCGGTCTTCTCCATGCGGCTGCGGACGCGGCGCTTGAAGGACTGCTTGGTGGTCATGACATGTGCTCCTGTGGCTGCGGCCGCCCGGCGTGACTCACGCTCATCGCCGCCCGGCCGGACAGGGCAACGCACCACCTTGTCCCGACCGCTCGAGGCGACCTTTGCCCCTTCGAGGCCGGTGGCGTGAGCACCGGATCAGGGGTTCGGCGCGGGACGTGCGCCACGCCGAACGATACCGGCTTCAGCCGCGCTTGAAAAGGCCCTTGATGCGCTCCCAGAGCACCGACAGGAACAGTGATCCGCCCTTGAGCGGCTCGGCCGCCGGAGCGGTCGGAGGCGGCGTCGCGGCAGGCGGCGGCGTGCTCGCCGGCTGCGGGGCGGCGGGCTCGGTCCCGGTCGCCGGCTGCGGGGCGGCGGGCTCGGTCCCGGTCGCCGGCTGCGGCGCGGCGGGCTCGGTCCCGGTCGCCGGCTGCGGGGCGGGCGGCGGCTGGGTCGCGGCCGCGACCTCCTCGGGCGCCGCGTCGCCGGCCGCGACCTCGGCGCCCGACGGCACCTCGTCCGCGGGCGCGCCGCCTTCGGCGAGGCGCGTGGCGAGGCAGCTCGCGAAGTCGCGCAGGAGCCGGTTGGAGACGTCCTGCATCATGCCGCCGCGCCCGAACTGGGCCAGCCGGCCGGTGATGGTGAAGTCGGTGACCGCCTCGACCCGCGTGCCGCCGTTCTGCTCGCTGAGCGTGTTGACGATCGTGGCGCTCGCGCCGCCCTGGCCGCGCTTGTCGGTCCCGCGCGCCTTGAGCGTCGCCCGGTGGGCGGCCTCGTCGACGTCCTCGATCCTGATCGTCCCGTTGTAGGCCGCCGTCATCGGCCCGAGCTTGACCGTGAACGTGCCGCGGTAGGTGCCCTCCTCGTCATGGCCGGTGATCGCCGCGCCCGGCAGGCACGGCGCGACCCGCTCGAGGTCGTTGAGCGCCTCCCACACCTGCGCCAGCGGGGCCTGGACCTCGAACGTCTGCTCCAGCTTCATCGCCGTGCCAGCTCCTCTCGCGTGTCGATGTCCGCCGGATCGGCGAGCCCGCCGATCTCCACCTCGCGCACCGCGGCGCCCTCGAGCAGGTCGCGGAACCCCGTGTCACCGCGCAGCTCGCCCGCGCGGTCGAGCAGCGCGCGGCGCAGGAGCACAGGATGACCGGGCTCGCCGTCGTATGTCGCGCGGACGGCGTCCTCGTCGCCGCCGGCTCCGACGACGGCGGCGACCGCCGGGGCGGTGACGCCCGGCATGTCGCCGAGCACGACGACCACCTCGTCGCAGCCGCCGAGCGCCGCGAGCCCGCAGCGCAGCGACGCGCTCTGCCCGGACGCCCACTCGTCGCAGACGACCACTGCGGCCCCGTGGAGGTCGACCCCGGCGGCGATCTCCTCGGCCGCGTGCCCGAGGACGACGACGCGCGGCGACACGGCGGCCATGGCCTCGAGCGCGTACTCCAACAGCGGGCGCCCGCGGAGGTCGGCGAGCTGCTTCGTCGCGCCGAACCGCCGCCCCTCGCCGGCGGCGAGGATCAGCCCGCCGGTCGTCACACGCCGACCTCGTGGATCCGGCCCTGGGCCTGCGCCAGCCGGCCGCCGGAGCGCCCGTGGCGCATGGCCACGATCTCGCCCATGATCGACAGCGCGGTCTCCTCGGCGGTGAGGGCGCCGAGGTCGAGCCCGATCGGCGCCGAGACGCGCTCGAGGTCGGCCTCCTCGATCCCCTTGGCCAGCAGCCGCTCGCGCCGCTTGGCCTGCGCGCGCCGCGAGCCCATGGCGCCGATGTAGCCGGCGTCCGAGCGCAGCGCCAGCACGAGGGCGGCGTCGTCGAGCTTCGGGTCGTGGGTGAGGACGGCGATCGCCGTCGCGCGGTCGATGCCGCCGAGCCGGTGGAAGGCCTCCTCCGGCCACGCGGCCACGACCTCCTCGGCGTCCGGGAAGCGGGCGGGCTGGGCGAAGCGGGCGCGCGGGTCGACCACGAACGGCCGCCAGTTGGTCGCCTTGGCCATCTTGCACAGGGCGGCGGCGAAGTCGACCGCGCCGAAGACGATGAGCCGCGGCGGCGGGAACGTGACGTCGACGAACAGGTCGCCGTGGCGCTCCGCGCGCTCCGCCCACATCAGCTCGTCGCCGAGCTGGGCGGCCTGCTCGTCGAGCACCGGATCGCCGAGCGACCCGCTCCGCGTGCCGTCGGCTCCGATCAGGATCTTCGCCCCGTCCTCCAGCCGCGTGACCAGTGCGCCGCGCCCGCCGCTGCGCGCGAGGCCGGCGAACTCGCTCGCCGCGCTCACGGCTCGTAGCGCTCCACGTACACGTCGATCTCGCCGCCGCACGGCAGTCCGACGTCCCACGCCTCCTCGTCGGCGATCCCGAAGTGCAGCAGCCGCGGCGGGCCGCCTCCCAGCACCTCCTCGGCGACCTCGACGACCGCGCCCTCGACGCAGCCGCCGGACACCGCGCCGGAGATCTCGCCGTGCTCGTTGACGGCCATCTTCGAGCCCGGCGGGCGCGGCGCCGAGCGCTTGACGCTGATCACCGTGGCCAGGGCCACCGCGTCGCCGCGAGCGGTCCAGGCGTCGACGTCCACGAGTACGTCCTTCATGACAATCCTTCCTCCATGAGGTCGGCCAGCGCCTCCAGCGAGGCGATCGAGTTCCCGGGCAGCAGGTGGTCGACGTGCGGGAGCGCTGCCTGCATCCCGCGCGTGAGCGGCTCGTAGCGGGGGTCGGCCGCGAGCGGGTTCAGCCACAGCACCCGGTGCGCGCAGCGCCGCAGGCGGGCCATCTCGGCGGCCAGCTCGTCGGGGTCGCCGCGGTCCCAGCCGTCGGAGAGGACGACGATGACGGCGCCGCGCCCGATCCGCCGCCCGTGCTCGCGGTTGAGCTCGGCGAGCGCGGCCCCGATCCGCGTGCCGCCCGACCAGTCCGAGACGTGCTCGGCGGCGCGGGCCAGCGCGCGGTCCGGATCGCGGCCGGCCAGCTCGCGGGTGACGCGCGTGAGCCGGGTGCCGAACACGAACGCCTCGACGCGCGCGCGGGCGGCGACGCTCGCCTGCAGGTACTGGAGCAGCATCCGCGCGTAGGGCGCCATCGAGCCGGAGACGTCGCACACCAGCACGAGGCGCCGCGGGCGCTCGGCGGGCTCGCGGTAGCGGCGCTCGAGCAGCTCGCCGCCGTGGCGCAGGGAAGCGCGGACGGTGGCGCGCAGGTCGTGCACGTCGCGCCGCCGGCGGGTGCCGCGGGTGCGCCGCGAGATCCGCTGCGGCGTGCGGCGGGCGAGCCGGACGAGCAGCGAGCGGGCGAGCGCCCGCTCGGCGTCGCTGTACTCGGCGAAGTCCTTCTCGCGCAGCAGCTCCTCCTCGCTCCAGGCGGCCGGGACCGGCAGGTCCTCGAGCACCGCCTCGGACCCGCTCTCCATCGGCACGCCGACGCGCGGCAGCGCGGCCCGCTCGATCTGCCCGAGCGCCGCGAACGGGTCCTCGGGCACCTCGGCGGGGGCGAAGACGACCGCGAACGCCTCGGCGAACAGGTCGAAGTCCGCGCGCGACGCGCACAGCGCGGCGCGCAGCGCGAAGAAGGCCTCGGCGCGCGAGGTCGGATCGACGGCCGCGAGCGCGCGGTGGGCCGCGAGCAGCTCGCCGACGCCGACGGCCGCGCCGGCGGCGCGAAGGTAGGCCGCGAGCGCCGAGATGCGCGCCTCGAGGGCGAGGGCGGCCGGCGACTCGCGCGCCGTGGCCTCAGACACCGCCGAGCACCCCGCGCTCGCGCACGCGCTCGATGTCCTCGCGCACCTTCAGCGCCACGCCGAGCGTCCCCTCGAGGTCGTCGTGCCCGTCGAGCGCCAGCAGCGCCCGCGCCCAGGTGATCGTCTCCCCCACCCCGGGCAGCTTGTACAGCTCCTCCTCGCGCAGGCGGGCGACCGCCGCGCAGACCCGGTCGGCGACCGCTTCCGGGACGCCGGGCAGCCGCGTGCGCACGATCTCCGCCTCGCGCTCGCGCGACGGGTAGTCGATCCAGTGGTAGAGGCAGCGCCGCTTCAGCGCGTCGTGCAGCTCGCGCGTGCGGTTCGAGGTGAGCACGACGAGCGGCCGCCGCTTCGCCTCCACGGTGCCCAGCTCGGGAATCGTGATCGCGAAGTCGGCCAGGAACTCGAGCAGGAACGCCTCGAACTCGTCGTCCGCGCGGTCGACCTCGTCGATCAGCAGCACCGCCGGGCCGTCGTGCTCGAGCGCCTCGAGCAGCGGCCGCCGGAGCAGGAACTCGGCCCCGAACAGCTCGCGCGCCGCGGCGCCCGCCTCGGCCGCGCGGATGGCGAGCAGCTGGCGCTGGTAGTCCCAGTCGTACACGGCGTGGTGGAGGTCGATGCCCTCGTGGCACTGTAGGCGGATCAGCCGCGCCCCCTGGGCGGCCGCGAGTGCCCGCGCCACCTCGGTCTTGCCCACGCCGGCCTCGCCCTCGAGCAGGAGCGGCTGCTCGAGGGTGGCGGCGAGGAAGACGGCGGTGCTCAGGGCCCGGTCGGCGAGGTAGCCCTCGCCGGCCAGGCTCCGCGTCACGTCCTCCGTCGTAGTGAACCGCACAACTTCATTGTGACGCCTGCTCGAGCGCGCGCCGGCACAGCACCGTCGCCAGGTGGCGCTTGTACTCCGCCGTGGCGTTGAGGTCGGCCGGCGGCTCGGTCCCTTCCGCGGCCTGTGCGGCCGCGGCGGCGATCGCGTCCGCGTCGAGCGGGCCGCCGCGCAGCGCGTTCTCGGCTGCGGTCGCCCGCAGCGGCGTCGAGGCCATGTGGGTGAGTCCGATCCGCACGTCCTCGCACGAGCCGTCGGCGCCCTTCTTGACCCAGGCGGCGACCGCCACCATCGCCCAGTCCTCCTTGCGGCGGTTGAACTTCTCGTAGCCGAAGCCGTAGCCGTCGAGCGCCGGGAGGCTGACCGAGGTCAGGACCTCGTCGTCGCGCAGCGTCGTGGTCAGGTAGTCCTCGAACAGGTCCGCGGCCGCGATCTCGCGCTCGCCGGAGGCGCCGCGCACGGTCACCGAGCCGTCGGCCGCGAGGAGGATCGCGGGCATGTCCGAGGCCGGGTCGCCGTGCGCGAGCGTGCCGCCGATCGTGCCGCGGTAGCGGACCTGCGGGTCGGCGATCAGGCTCGCCGCCTCCGAGGCGAGACCGAGGCCGCCCTGCACGACCGCGTAATGCGTGGTCATGGCGCCGATCCGCCAGGTGCCGTTGTCGCGCTCGATCCCCGACAGGCCGGGCACCTTGCGCAGGTCGACGAGCAGCGACGGCGCCGCCAGCCGCAGCTTCATCAGCGGCAGCAGCGAATGGCCGCCGGCCAGCACCTTGGCGTCCTCGCCCCCGTCGCGCAGCGCGGCGAGCGCCTCGTCGAGCGACTCGGGGGCGACGTAGTCGAACTGCGCGGGGATCACGACGCACCTCCCTCGCTGGGGCTGGTCGGTCCGGAGCCGGCGCTGCCGGTCCCGTGGCCGTTGAACTGCCCGCCCTGCGGGCCGGGGTCGCCGACGACCGGCGAGCTCCCCTTGGCCTCCTGGATCGCCGCCCAGATCGACTGCGAGCTGAGCGGCATGTCGAGGTAGCCCACGCCGAGCGGCCGCACCGCGTCGATCACCGCGTTGGTCACGGCGGCCGAGGACGCGATCGTGCCGGCCTCGCCGACGCCCTTGACGCCGAGCGAGTTGACCGGCGACGGGGTCTCCGTGCGGTCGGTCTCGAAGTTCGGCACGTCGGCGGCGCTCGGGAGCGCGTAGTCGACGAACGTGCCGGTCACGAGCTGGCCGTCGTCGTCGTAGTGGATGCGCTCGAACAGCGCCTGGCCGATGCCGTGCACGACGCCGCCGTGGATCTGGCCTTCGATCAGCATCGGGTTGATGGCCGGGCCGCAGTCGTCGACCGACACGTAGCGGACGACGTCGACCTTCCCGGTCTCCGCGTCGACGTCGACGATGCACGCGTGCGCGCCGAACGGCCACGTGAAGTTCTCCGGGTCGTAGAACGTGGTCTCCTCGAGCCCGGGCTCCATGCCCTCCGGCAGGTTCTCGGGCACGTAGGCGGCGCCCGCGACCTCGGCCAGGGTCATGCCCTTGTCCGGCGAGCCCTTGACCGAGTACTTGCCGTCGGTCAGCTCGATGTCCTCGGGCGCCGCCTCGAGCAGGTGCGCCGCGATCCGCTTCGCCTTGTCGGCGACCTTGAGGGCCGACTGCGCGAGCGACTCGCCGCCCACGGCCAGCGAGCGCGAGCCGTAGGTGCCCATGCCGAACGGGCCGGTGCCGGTGTCGCCGTGCATGACGTCGACCTGGTCCGGCGTGGTGCCGACGCGGTCGGCCACGATCTGCGCGAACGAGGTGTCGAGGCCCTGGCCGTGCGGCGCGGTGCCGCTGTAGGCGGTCACGGCGCCGGAGACGTGGATGCGCACGATCGCCGACTCGTAGAAGCCGGCCTGGAGGCCGACCCCGCTCGGGCCGACGACGCGCGAGGGCGCCAGGCCGCAGATCTCCATCCAGGTCGAGAACCCGATGCCGCGGTAGATGCCCTTCGCGCGCAGCTCCTCCTGCTCGCGCCGGAAGGCGTCGAGGTCGACGTGCGTGAGGAGCTTGTCGAGCGAGCCGTGGTAGTCGCCGGAGTCGTAGACGACGCCGATCGCCACCTCGGCCGGGAAGTCCTCCTTGGGGATGAAGTTCTTGCGCCGCAGCTCGAGCGAGTCCATCCCCAGCTCGGCCGCGAGCTGCTCGACGATCACCTCGACCAGGTGCGTCGCCTCCGGCCGGCCGGCGCCGCGGGTGGCGTCGGTGGCCATCTTGTTGGTGAAGACGCCGCGCGCCGTGTACTTGAGGTTCGGGATCTTGTAGCAGCCGCTGATCACGAAGCCGGTGAAGCACGGGATGAACGGCGTCAGCAGCGTGTAGTAGGCGCCGAGGTCGCAGATCGCCGTGCACTCGAGGCCCGTGATCGTGCCGTCGCGCTTGGCGCCGACCTTCACGTAGTCGATCTGGTCGCGGCCGTGGATCGTCGAGCTCATGTGCTCCGAGCGCGACTCCGTCCACTTGATCGGGCGCCCGAGCTTGCGCGACGCCCAGGCGGCGAGGACCTCCTCGCCGTAGTGCGGGATCTTGACGCCGAAGCCACCGCCGACGTCGGGGGCGATCACGCGGATGCGGTCCTCGGAGAGTCCGAACTCGCCGGCCAGGAAGAGGCGGATCAGATGCGGGTTCTGGGTCGTGAGGTGCACGGTGAGCTGGCCGCCCCGCCAGTCGGCGACGCAGGCGCGCGGCTCGATCGGGGCCCCGGCCGTGCGGTGGTTGACGATCCGGCGCTCGACCACGATGTCGGCCTCGGCCCAGGCGGCGTCCATGTCGCCGCCGCCGATCGTCCACTCGTGGGTCTGGTTGGTGCCGATGTCCTCGTGCACGAGCGGCGAGCTCGGCTCGAGGGCCTTCTCGGGGTCGACCACGACGGGCAGCGGGTCGTACTCGACGAAGACCTGCTCGGCGGCGTCGCGGACGCCGTACTTGTCGCTGCCGAGCACGATCGCGACGGCCTGACCGACGTACTTGACCGTGCCCTTGGCGAGCGGCAACGTCTCGGGCGTCTTGACCTCCACGCCCGGCGGCACCCAGGCCATCGGGAGCGGCGACTCGAGGTTGATGTCCTCGCCGGTGAAGACGCCGTGGACGCCGGGCGCGCTCTTCGCGCCCTCGACGTCGATCGAGACGATCCTGGCGTGCGCCTCGGGGGAGCGGACGACCGCCATGTGGAGCATGCCGGGCATGACCACGTCGTCGACGTAGCGGCCGCGCCCGGTGATCATCCGGGGGTCCTCCTTGCGGCGCATCGCCTGGCCGACCCACTTCTCGACCTGCGGTGCCTGCTCGACGGTGCTCATGCCGGCACCCCCTTCGAGGCCTGGGCGGCGTCGAGCACCGCTTTGACGATGTTGTGGTAGCCGGTGCAGCGGCAGAGGTTCCCGGCCAGCGCCTCGCGCACGTCCTCCTCGCTCGGGTCGGCGTTGTGGCTGAGGAGGTCGGCCCCGGCCATGATCATCCCCGGCGTGCAGTAGCCGCACTGGAGCCCGTGGTGCTTCCAGAACGCCTCCTGCAGCGGATGCAGGTCGTCCTCGGTGCCGATCCCCTCGATCGTCGTCACCTCGGAGCCGTCGGCCTGCACGGCGAGCACGGTGCAGCTCTTGACCGCCTGCCCGTCGAGGTGCAGCGTGCATGCGCCGCAGTTGGAGGTGTCGCAGCCGACGTGCGTGCCGGTGAGCCCGAGCTTGTCGCGTATGAGGTGAACGAGCAGCAACCGAGGCTCGACCTCCTCCGTGTACTGCACGCCGTTCACCGTCAACGAAACCCGTGCCATACAGCGTCTCCTCCTCCGTCGAGACAGCGACCTGCCTGGAGCCTACCCGCCAGGCGCTATTTGCGACGGTGGTATGCGAGCGCCAGCGAGGCGAGCAGGAGGCGGTCGTCGACGGCGATCTCCTCGAAGCGGAGGCCGAGCTCGGCGGCGGTCACCCGGACCGCGACGGCGGTGGCGGCGACCTCGTGGTTCGCCACCTGGATCTTGAGCTCGAGCGGGCCGTCGCCGAGGTCGGCGCCCTCGCGCGCGACGGCCACGCCGCCGGCGCTGACGTCGCGGGTCACCGTCGTCCACTCGCCCGCGCTCGAGCGCAGACGGACGGGGAGCGGCACGGGGGCGCGCGAGAACGTCCGGCGCTGGCCGAGCCGGATGTCGTCGGTCACGCGCAGCACGACCTCGTCGGTCAGCGGGCTGCCGAGACGCCCGCGCACGGCCTGCATGCGGCCCTCGGACTCGAGCAGGAGGTACGCGTAGTCGCCGACGGTGGGCGGCTCCTCCGGCTGCTCCTCGACCGCGAGCACGACGTCGGGGCCGGTGAACCCGATGATCCGGCAGAGCAGGCTCTCACCGACATCGAGACGGGCGGCCTGGCCTTCGACGAGCTGAGGCATGCTGGCGAGCGACATACCCACGTGATTATCGGCCGACTCCACGTGCGCTTTGAGTCATCGGGCGGGCCGACCTCGGGGAGAAAGGTCGGCCCGCCCCGGCCTGGGGAGGGAGGCTCTAGAGCCGGTCGTGCCAGCGCACCGCCGCGGACGCGACCTCGCCGAGCGCCGTGCGCAGGCCGCCGCGGTCGCCGCCCGCGCGCGCCTTGGCCAGGCGGCGCAGCGCGCCGGCCAGCACGGCGGGACCGGACGGGCCGTCGGACCGCAGCGCGGCGAGCTCGCCGCTCGTCAGGCGCCGCTGCCCGTTCGCCATCAGCGCGCTCAGCTCGCGTGCGCGCTGCTCGGCGGCGGCGGCCGCCTGCCGCGCGTCGGCCGCGTCGCGGACGGCGGCCTCGGCCTGGTCGTCGGCCGCGCGCACGCGCGCGTCGGCGTCGGCCAGCAGCGCCTCGACGCGCGCCTGGTCGGCGCCGTCGTCGGCCACGAGCAGCTCGCGCTCCAGCGCGTCGGCGCGGGCCTCGGCGCGGCGGGGGGGGGGGGGGGGGGCGGGGGGCGGGGGGGGCGGCCGGCCGGCCCGCCCCCGCCGCCGCGCCGCCCCCCCCCGCCCCCCCCCCGCCGCCCCCCCCCCGCGGCC